>OLSP01003377.1_pt1 | contig 11178 bp, 7 predicted proteins | sample 1672941 | NCBI WGS metagenome assembly OLSP01 (sample SAMEA3136739, study PRJEB25190) | human gut metagenome | reverse complement strand
ATCCCAAATCAAGCGCTCTAGCCAAGCTGAGCCACACCCCGGATTGAACACATATTTTTGTGTCTTTCCAGCGTCTCTAAGCCGTGACGCAAGACCTATTATATTATAGAACCACCTGCTTGTCAACTAATTTTTCAAAAAATTTAAGACTTTTTTCCTTGGTCGCTCTGTCGTGCCAATCTTTCGTTCTTTTTATGCCATAATACGGTCGATTGCCTGCAACAGACAATCCATCTGTTGATCTGTTCCAATCGAGATTCTAAGATAATCCTTAATCCGCTCCCCATTAAAATGACGAACGAAGATTTTTTCTTTTTTCAGTTCTTCAAATAACCAGCCGGCATCCACTGAATTCGGTTTTGCAAACAAAAAATTTGCGCTGGAATCAAGCACCTCAAATCCTCGGCGTCTCAATTCTTCTTTTGTCCGCTCACGAGTTGCAACCACCATTTGTTTCTTTTCCTGAAAATACTCCTCATCAGCAAGAGAAGCCGCCCCTAACACAATGGATTCTCTCGTCATCGTATATGAGTTAATTGACTCTTTTACATCGGTCATTGCCTGAATCAAACGTTTATTTCCCATCGCATAACCGATACGCATACCTGCCATGGAACGTGATTTCGAATATGTACGCACAACAAGCAGATTTTCATATTTTGGCAGAAGCGAAAGTGCGCTCTCTCCACCATAGTCAATATAAGCTTCATCCACAATCACAATGGCATCCTGATTTGCCGCAATAATTTCCTCAATTTCATCCCGGCTTAACGCAAGAGAGGTCGGGGCATTCGGGTTTGCAATAACAACGCCGCCATTTTCTTTTTTATAATCATCCGGACAAATTCGGAAATCGTCTGTCAATTTTGGACACTCGTACGGAATCCGGTAAACATTAGCCCAAACAGGATAAAACGAATATGTAATATCCGGGAAGAGAATCGGCTTATCGGAATTAAAAAACGTAAGAAATGCAAGTGCCAGAACATCATCTGAACCAACACCGACAAACACCTGTCCGGCATCCAGTCCATGATACGATTCAAGTGCTGTCACTAATTCTTTTGCTGCCGGATCCGGATATAGGGCAAACCGTGAAACTTCCATTTCTTCGTGAGCCTTTTTTACCCCCGGTGACGGCGGATATGGATTTTCGTTTGTATTTAACTTTATAATATCTTTTATCTGAGGCTGTTCACCCGGAACATAAGGAACAACCTTTCGGATATTTTCTTCCCAAGCTTTCATTGGTACCCTCCTCTTTTTTTCTCCCTAAATATACTCCTTTCGCTCTCTGCCGTCAATAGTCTGTTATACTCCGGTACGCATCAACAATGCCATAACCCCACTCGGTATTCGGATAGGGTTCTCCTCTTGGCACGGCCCCCCGGATGAGCGCCTCACGCACCGTATTACTGTTTGCACCGTCATCTGCATATTCCTGCATAAAAAGTGCGCTGATTCCTGCCACAAAAGCCGCTGCTACACTTGTTCCCGTCATTGTGCCGTATCGGTTTCCCGGATACGTTCCCGTCAGTTCCACGCCGGGTGCAACAACTTCCGGCTTAATGTAGCCAAAAGGAGTAAAACCACGCCCTGACTGCAGATACAGAGCACCATCTCTTACGTCGTATGCCGACACTCCCGTCACAAATGGCGTTGTCGATGGATTTGTAGCTGTCATATCGGGGTCCGGATCTAAAAATACAACTTCCTTTTCCAAAAACTGCTGAATCGGAAGCCACATGGAAAAATTAGGAACTTCATAATCAAACTGTGTTCGCACTTTCCAAATTCCGGTCGTTGGATTCTGAAAGCGAAAAACGACAACCTGCTCTCTCGTCAGTTGCTGCGCTACACCAAAATAAATTTCGACCGTTGTATTTTCCGGCACAAACCGATGCTCATAGCGGATTCCTGAAACCGCACGGATTTCGCGAATTGTCTCCCCGCTCGGTGAAATGACATCCACCGACAAGCTTCCCGGCGTCTGCCACCACAACTGCCCCATAAATCCATTCATATTTGCGGATACACTGATATCTATCGTATCTTCTTTGCGGCGTATTGTGTGATGATGTCTTGTATTTCCCTCATTCCCCACACACGTTACAATTGCCACACTGCCTACCGACAAATACCGGTTCAAATAAACGCCAAGAGCTGTACTTCCGTTGTGGTTTCCCATACTGCTGCCCATACCAAGGCAGAGAATGATTGGCTTTCTCTCCTGCGCCGCCACGGAAAGTAAATAAGCAAGCCCGGTCATCACATCACTTTCCAGATAAGCTGGCACATCCGACGGGATTCTATAATAATTTCGATAACTTTCATTCGCCTGACGGCACTTAACAACAACCAATTCAGATAATGGTGCCACCCCGGAAAATTCTTCGGCCCGGTTCTCGTTTCCTGCCGCTACCCCCGCCATAAATGTTCCGTGACCAATCTCATCCTGACTTGGCACAATTTCAAACGGATTTTTGGACGAAAGTGCCTGATTCAGCTGCTCCCTTGAATACATCCGTCCGTATGGAAAATTTTCATTTCCAACCCCTTCTTCTACACTCTGATCCCAGATTGACACAATCCTTGAAGTTCCATCCGCCGCCACAAATGCCTTATGTGTAAAATCAATTCCGGTGTCCACAATCCCAATCAGTACACCCTGTCCATATAAATCAAGGGACGGCTGCCTGCGAATCCGAAGCACACCACTGGCTTCCAGCGCTTCTTCACTCATCAGACCAAAGACATTTGGAATTGCTGAAAAACCATATTTTTGTATCGCTTCACCATTTACATTTTGAACCTGCTGGTAAATAATTGCCTGCCTGTCATCCAGTCGAATATAACAATCCGGGTTGTACACTTCCCTTATATACTCCTCACCACGGTAATTATCCAAAACGTAAACGAGAACATCCTCTGCAAAAACTGCTTCCCTGCATTGCATAAAAAAACCTCCTGCGCTTTGTTTCATCTTACGCAGAAGGTCTTACTTTTATCCATCAGCCATTACTTCGCATCAAAATGGTAGGAGAACCTTTTCCTTCAATATAATCTTTGGTAATGATAACTTTGCCAATCATTTCGTCTTTCGGAATTTCATACATGATATCCATCATAAATTCCTCGATAATGGAACGGAGTGCTCTGGCACCGGTCTTCTTTGCCGCTGCTTTTTTCGCTACCGCCATCATGGCATCATCCTCAAATTCCAAATCCACTTCATCCATCTGCAAAAGTTTGCGATACTGTTTCAAAATAGCATTTTTCGGTTTCTTCAACACCTGAACTAACAATTCCTCATCCATCGCCTGTAAGGAAAATACAATCGGCAGACGTCCGATAAACTCCGGAATCAAACCATACTCGCGGATATCTTCGGTTTCTACTAAACGGAACAAATCTTTCTCATGGTCATACTTATCCCGAAGTTCCGAACCAAATCCAATCGTTCCCTGACTGGTAAGACGTTTTTTTATGATGTCTTCAAGCCCCGGAAAAGCTCCACCACAGATAAATAAAATGTTGCTCGTGTTCACCGTTGTCATCGGAACCATTGCATTTTTATTGGTTGCGCCAACCGGCACTTCCACATCGGCACCCTCCAACAATTTCAAAAGTGCCTGCTGCACTGATTCTCCACTTACATCGCGGTTATTGGTGTTCTGCTTTTTCGCAATTTTATCAATTTCATCGATATAAACAATGCCTCGCTCTGCCAATTCTACATCGTTATCTGCATTGGCAAGAAGTTTGGAAATAACGCTCTCTACATCATCGCCAATATAACCGGCTTCTGTTAATGCTGTGGCATCTGTAATCGCAAGCGGTACCTGCAAGAGGCGCGCCATCGTCTTAACCATAAATGTTTTTCCACTTCCGGTTGGTCCTAACATCAGCATATTCGACTTTTCAATTTCCACACCGTCATCGGTCTGCCCGGCAAGCACACGCTTATAATGATTATAAACGCCAACAGACAGCACTTTCTTTGCCTGCTCCTGCCCCATCACATATTCATCCAGGTTTCCTTTAATGACGTGAGGTGCCGGAAGTTTGTTAATATCCAGTGCCGGTTTTTCCTGTTTTTTCTTCTTTTTCGTTTTCACCTGATGGCGCTCCTGAAATTCATTCGGTGGCTCTAAACCCATACTGCCAAGATTCATCATATCCATTCCCGGAAAACTTGGCATTCCCTGCATTCCTATCTGGTCGAACGTTTTCTGCATACAATCCGAACAAATTGTAATTTGATTCGGAATGGTAATCATTTTATCTACTTTACTTTCCGGACGATGGCACAAATAACAAATTTTTTCGTAACCATCGGAATCCTTTTTATGATTCTTATCATCCGGATTCATCTCTTTTATTTCTTCACTCATAGTTTCCTCCATTTTTAGCACAAATCCCACCGCACAAATATGCGGTGGGACTTATTATACCCGATTTCACTCAATTAGTAAATACTTCCGCCCCAAGGTACTACCTGAGAATTGTCATTATCATAATTGTTGTTATAATCCTGACTGGAATCATTTTGCTGTTGTGTCGAACCATCATCCAATCCATCTAATGTATCTTTACCTTTGAGTACAACATCTACTTGTTTCGCTTTATAAGTTCCGTCGTTACTTCGCTGAACGGTAACTTTAATGGTCGTACCGGCTTTTGTACTGTTTACCTTTTCCTGTACTTCCTGAATAGTCTTAACCGTCTGGTCACCGATCTTTGTAATAACATCGCCCTGTTTAATACCTGCTTTATAAGCAGCACCGGTATCAGATACCGCAGCAACATACACGCCAACCGGAATACCATATGCTTTGCTTACACTTTCTGAAATGTCTCTTCCGGTAATACCCAGATAACCTTTTTCGCTGTCTTTCAAAACTTCGCGGTCCATCAAGTCATTGATAACAGAAACTGCATCACTCATCGGGATCGCATATCCCATACCCTCAACATTTGTTGAACCGTAGGAGAAATATTTGGACGAGTTGATACCGATTACATTTCCGTTTGTATCAATCAAAGCACCACCACTGTTACCTGGATTAATCGCTGCATCTGTCTGCATCAAAACCTGTGTCGTACTCTTTCCGCTTCCATCCGATGCAGACACTTCACGGTTTTTCGCGCTCAGATAACCAACGGTTACAGACTGTCCATAGCCAAGAGCATTTCCGATGGCAATTACCATCTGTCCGACTTTTGCCTGATCTGAATTTCCTAAGGAAGCAACGCGAATACTTTTCTTCGTGGATTCTTTAAGGGAACTTAATTTAACGGTAATAACCGCAAGGTCATTCGACTCACTTGTTCCTTTTACCATTGCATCCGCTACTTCATTATCGTTAAAAGTAACTGAAATTTTATCCGCGTCAGCTACAACGTGGTTATTTGTCACAATCAGGAGCTGATCATTATCCTGTTTTACAATAAATCCGGAACCTGCTCCCTCGGAAGAATAAGTCTGTCCAAAGTAAGAAGTCTGGGTGCTCTTCTCTGTAATCGCAACAATCGATGGCATAACCTTTTCCACGATACCGGACACATCGGCAACCGTAGCTGCTGAACCGGATACCGTTGTCAGGGCAACACCATTATTGGAACTGTTATCCACGCCCTGAATCTCACTCTTTGTTCCGAACAAATCAGATAATCCCTTATTTACTCCAAAGAAACATCCCGCTGCAATCACGCCAAATAAAACTGCACTGACTAATATTTTAGGAATTGACATTCCTTTTTTTGCTTTCTTTTCTTTTTTCTTTTTCACGTTCTGCGCTTCTACATTTTGGAAACGGTACGTATTATCTTCAGATGGCATCGGTGATGGCTGCACCGGCTGCTCATAATAGGTATTCTGCTGCTGTGCCGGTTCCGGCTGCGACTGTGTATACTGTGGAGTTACCTCCGGTTCTGGCTGTGTATACTGAGATGCTGCTTCCGGCTGCACCGGCTGGTTCTGATTCTCAGTCTGCGGCTCCTGTGGTTCCTGCGAAGCCTGCGGTGCCGGATTGTCAACCATGACAAATCCATTGGCATCGTTGTTATTTTCTATGCTATTGTTATTTCCCATGTTGTTTTCGTCCATGCTAAAACTTCCTTTCGTCTTAAGTTAGGTTTATTATAGACAGTAATTGTGTTGAGAATGTGAATGATTTATAATATTTGCGTCTTGTGGGCGCTCTCGCTTGACAAATTGCGTAAGGGTATCGGCATGTAAAATACACATGCCGGATACCCACGCATTTGTACCCACAATCCACAAATGTTATAAATCATCTATAAGCAGCTAAAACTTCTGAATTGCCGGCAAGAAGCTTATGCAACCAAATCAAGCCAAAAAGCGTTGTTCTGTGCAAATTAAAAAAGCCGCTGACATTTTTCTTGTGAAAAAGGCAAAAATGAGATATACTATCTATACTTGTGGACATACTAAACTATAAAATAGAAAGGACTGGATTGGTTTGATTAAGGGAAATCAAAAGCTCCTAAATCTTTTTCGTATATTAATAGACACGGCAATTATTGTATTTTCGTTCATCCGCGCATATTACCTGCGCTTTAGCAACGATAGCATTTTAATTCGGTGGGAATGGATTGAGGAACCGGTCGGTATTTACGGCTCGTTAAAGGATTACATGCAAATTTTGATTATGCTGATTCCTTGTTACCTCGTTTCCTATTATTTTTTCCACTTGTATGACCCAAAACGTACCAAGAGCAGAAAATCAGAAATTTTTAACATTTTAAAATCCAATGTTGTAGGAATTCTCTACTGCGTTGCCTTTCTGTTTTTTATTCGCAATGGTACTTACGCCCGTTTGTTTATTATTATTTTTGTTACGCTGAATTTTATACTGGAAGTTTTATTCCGTTTTTGCACGACAACACTTCTTCGCAAGATTCGCAGAAAAGGAATGAACCACAAACATATTTTATTAATCGGTTACAGCCGTGCCGCAGAAGGTTACATCGACAGACTGTTGGCACATCCGGAATGGGGTATTTCCATTCATGGTATTTTGGACAACCATAAACCGCTTGGCTATTCTTACCGCGACATTCATGTGATTGGGCGAGTGGACGAGTTAGAGAAAATGCTGTCTGAAAATGATTATGATGAAACAGCAATTACGCTGAGCATCGACCACTACGACAGTCTGGAAGGGATTGTTGCCGTAACAGAAAAATCCGGCGTTCACACAAAGTTTATTCCGGATTACAACAATATTATTCCGACTCGTCCGTATACTGAAGATTTGGATGGACTGCCGGTCATCCACGTGAGAAATATTCCGCTTTCAAACTCGTTTAACCGTTTTTGCAAGCGTGCAATTGATATTGTAGGTGCACTGCTTTTAATTATCCTGTTCTCCATTCCGATGGCAGTGGTGGCAGCGATTATTAAAATCACATCGCCGGGACCACTTATTTTCAAGCAGGAGCGTGTTGGTCTTCACAATAAGCCGTTTAAAATGTTTAAGTTCCGCTCAATGGAAGTGCAGGACGCCTCAAAAGAAAAACAGGCATGGACGGTGCAGAACGACCCCCGCGTAACACCAATCGGCAAATTCATCCGAAAAACCAGTTTGGATGAATTACCACAGTTTTTCAATGTGTTAAAAGGCGATATGAGCCTTGTCGGACCAAGACCAGAGCGTCCGTTCTTTGTGGAAAAATTTAAGGAAGAAATTCCTCGTTACATGATTAAACATCAGGTTCGTCCGGGCATCACCGGCTGGGCGCAGGTAAACGGCTACCGCGGTGATACATCCATCCGCATGCGAATCGACTGTGATTTGTATTACATTGAAAACTGGACGTTAGGACTGGATATTAAAATTTTATTCCTGACAATTTTCAAAGGTTTCGTAAATAAAAATGCATACTAAAATTATGGCGGGTTCCAAAGAATATGGAATCCGCCTATTTTTATTCCTGCCAAAACTCTGCAAGCAGTTCTTTCATCTTCTCACAATTTACAACATCAAACGGGTACCATTCCCTCGGGAACAAATCCTGATACTGCTTTTGCATAAACCGCTCATCCAAAAGAAGAATTGCCCCTTTGTCATTTATTGTACGAATCACTCGTCCACCCGCCTGAAACACTTTATTTACTGCCGGATACAAATAGGCATACGAAAACCCATCCCCTTTTTTCTCCTCGTAATAATCCTTGAACAACTCCCTTTCATGGCAAACCATCGGAATCCCGGTTCCTACTACGACCGCGCCAATCAGACATTCTTCTTTCAAATCAATTCCTTCACTGAAAATGCCTCCCATGACGCAGCATCCAATCACGCTTTTGTCTGTTTCTTCAGAAAATGCCTCCAAAAACTCTTCTCTCTCCCGCTCACGCATTTCGGGCATCTGCACAAGAATCTTCTGATTCTCTCTATTAGGAAGCCTTGTTACAATTTCATCCATAAAACGGTACGATGGGAAAAAGAGCAGATAATTTCCCTCTTTTGCTGAGATAAAACTGTCAATGTACGCCGCAATCTTTTCGTATTCTGCCGCCCCGCGCCTCGTATATTTTGTCGTCACATCACGGGCAATCATCACTTTTCTCTGTTCCGGCAAAAATACGGATTTTGCATAAACCGCGGCATCTTCCTTCTCCCCGCCAAGCTGTTCTTTATAGTAGCGGATCGGCAAAAGAGTCGCCGAGAAAAAGATGGTGCTCTGCACCCGTTCCATCACTTCTTTCAGGCAGCCGGACGGATCCATGCACTGGATTTTAATGCGAAACTTCCGCTCCTCATCATAATCCAGATAAATTCGGTCACTCTCATCAAATTTTTCCAGCACTGCAAGAAACCGGCGGACATCAAAATAAAGCGATAAAATCGTGTCACGCTCTGGCAGCACCGGATATTCTTTTGCCACCAATTCATAATCTCCTGCCACACGAAGAAGGGCAAACTCCAGCATTCCCGCATCCGAAATCACTTCAAATTCATCGCACTCTTTTTTCCATGCAAGCAGCACACGGTTCGCCGCCTCCAGCGATTTTTCAAATTTCCGCAGTATATAATGTACTTCCGGACGTTTTTCGTGTCGTTCCATCGCCTTCACAATCTTCTTTACTGCAAGAAAATCTTCTTTCACAAGCCTCGCACTGTACATTTCCCTGCCGCGCTCCACAAGATTGTGTGCCTCATCCACCAAAAGCACCATATTTCCTTTTTTCTCAGTTGAAAAAAATCTCCGCAGATACACATTCGGGTCAAAAACATAGTTGTAATCACAAATCACGGCATCTGCAAAAAGGGCGGCGTCCAACGCCATTTCAAACGGACAAACCTGATGTTTTTCGGCATATTTCTCAATCATATCCCGGCTCATTTTATGCTCATGAATTAACATGTCGTAAACCGCCTCATTCACTCGGTTATAATGCCCTTTCGCACGCTCACACTCACCCGGATTGCAGGAAACTGTGTCCATTACACACATTTTTTCCTTTGCAGTAATCGTTAGGGTTTTAAAAAGCAGTTTTTGTTTTCCAAGCAGTTCAAAACAATCTTCCGCCACCGTTCTTGTTATCGTTTTTGCCGTCAGATAAAAAATCCGGTCGCAGACCTCCTCTCCCATTGCCTTTATCGCCGGAAAGACTGTACTAATCGTCTTCCCTACCCCCGTCGGTGCTTCAACAAACAGCCGCTTTCCTTTTTCCACCGTATGATAAACCATCGCCGCTAGTTCTTTCTGCCCCGGACGATAGGAAAATGGAAAGGTAAGTTCCGTAATGGATGCATCTCTCTGCTTTTTCCAGTCATACTGATAAACCGCCCATTTTTCATATTCATCCATCAAATTCCGAAACCACTGTACAATCTCAATTCGCGAAAATGTCTCCCGAAACCGCACCACCTGCTCGGTCTCCAGATGACAATAGGTAAGCTGCACTCCAATTTCATCCAGATTTTCATCTTCTGCCACGATATAGGCGTAGCACATTGCCTGTGCCTGATGGATAAACAACGGCTTTTCCAAATCCTGCACCGGCAGATACACGCCCTTAATCTCATCAATTACCGTCAAATCACCATCGGTAAAAATGCCGTCCGCACGCCCTTCAATTTTCAAGGAAAAATCTTCTTCATATTCGGCACTCTTAAATTTTTGTATCGTAAATAAAGGAACCTCGGATTCATACCCAACGCCCATACTTTTTTGTATTTTTCTGTGAATACGGCTGCCAAGCTGCATTACCTCTACATTTCTCACGCCCGTGCCGCCACTTACAATATCTCCCTCGCGGAAAACAAATTCCACTAAGTTTCTTACGGATATTTTAATCGTCTTTTCTTTGCTCATATCTATAGTATAAAACGAGGATGGCACGGACGCAAGAGGTTAAAATACAATGTTAGCGCCAGAATAGTTGCATTTCCGCTAAAAACATGATACAGTTTAAGAAACAAATTAGAAATCTGAATTGGAGGAAATTATGGCAGATATTAATTATGAAGAATTAGAAGATTTGACACTTACCATGGAAGATGAAGACGGCACAACGACAGAGTGTGAACTTCAGTTTGTGTTTGAATATGATGGACAGGATTATGGTGCTTTCTGTGAAGCGGAAAATGAAACCGGTGAATTTTATTTCTTTTCCATCGATGGAGAGACCAATGCTAAAGGAGAAACCGAATTGGAAATCGCTCCGGTCGAAGACGATGCCCTGTTAGAACAGCTTGTCGATGTTTTGCAGCAGATTATTGATTCCGAGATGTCGGATATTGATGTCGAGGATGAGGACGATGCAGAAGATGATGAAGACGACAGCATCTGGGATGAATTCATTAATAAAAAATTAGAGGACTAAAAAAAGTCCCTTTGTGCAGAGACGGGATATCGCTTTGCGATATAGTCTCTCACAAAGGGGCTTTTTTTATTTGTTTATGTACACTTTTCATTGACTAAAATAAAGGGAAGATGGAAAAGGCAACGAAAGTGTTTGCCATGTATTAAGAGTTAGATATAAAATTGAATTTTAAATTATGGGACTGCAACTAATGTTTATTGCCAAGTTCTTTGGATTTCAGTAATTCAAGAAAAAACTTTGTGACGAATGGGTTTTGAATGCGTCGGTATGTGGCACTGGTAGTTTCAGTGCCCATACCGCTACGCACTCAACGAGCG
>OLSP01003376.1_pt1 | contig 11181 bp, 9 predicted proteins | sample 1672941 | NCBI WGS metagenome assembly OLSP01 (sample SAMEA3136739, study PRJEB25190) | human gut metagenome | reverse complement strand
GAAGCTCCCGCAAAAGCTGAACGGCAGCATTGTGTACGCTCGTAATTTCCTTCATGTCGATCCTCCCCGTGGACGTATAAACGCATTTTACAGCAAAATGCGCCGCAATGCAAGAAAAAGCTATCCCTTCCGTGCGGAAAGAATAGCTTCTGATTCATGCTTTCGATGAGTTTTTTTCATCATAAAGAAAAGCGAGATCGCGATTGCCGTCACCATCTCGCAGATTCCGCATGAGCTGCGCCGCGAAAAACCTTTCCACCAAACAGCGTGAAGCCGATTGTTTTCTGCCTTTACTCATGCTATAATATTTTTTGTCAGTCTCTACTGACAAGCACGGCGGAAGGGCGGATACCTCATTTTATCCAATCGGTGAAAGGAGGTGAAGCCCATGCAAAAGCTGAAAGTAAAGAGAACCAAGCGAAAGACAATCACGGAAACGGAGATTGTTGAGTACCAATTTTTCTCGGAGCCTTCCGGTCGGACTGCCGCTGTCGAGGCCCATCAAAACCCCGACAACAATAAAAGCGAGATCGTGATTGCAGTCACCATCTCGCAAGTCCGCAAGGGCTAAACCACAAAAACCCTTTCGTCGTGCTTTTATTATAGCGGATTTCATCGCGGAATGCAAGCAAAATCCAACGGATTTTCCTGCGTTTCCGCGATGTTTTCTTTTTCAAAGCGCTTAGATGCAGCAGAACATCGGATAATACATCATCCGACCGCCGCCGCAGCAGGCGCAGCACAGGTTCAGCATCAGGATGGTCGTGCAGACGCTGTTCATGCCGCCGGTTCTGCGGCCGTATTCCTGCCCCTGCTGGCTGTACCAGCTTCCGCCGCCCTGAAGCTGGCTGAGAAGCTGCTGATACTGCATGTTGCCCGGTTCCATGCTCGCGGCCTGTCTGGCGTATTCCATGGCCTGCGCGTTGTTGTGCAGGCCGCTCTGCGCCAGCGCGCTGAGGAAATACCAGCGGGCGTTCCGCTTTCCGTGGGGCACGCTGCCCAGCGCGTTGAGCGCCTCGGCATAGTGGCCGGTGTCGATGTAGTTCTTCGCCGCGCGCATCTCGATGGAATCATCCTGCCGCGTCTGGCCATATCCGCCGTAGCCCGCGTTGCCGTAGGGATTTCCGCCGTAAGCGCCCCAAAACGAGGCAAACGGGTCGTCATACTGCGGCTGGCGCTGCTGCTGCGCGCCGCCGTTATAGCCGCTGCCCGCGCGCTGGCCGCCGCCCTGCCGGCGGTGCATGATCTCCTCATACGCCTGCTGAACTTCCATGAATTTCTTTTCGGCCTGCGCGGCATCCGGCTTGCCCACGTTCGCATCGGGGTGATACCGCTTGCAGAGCGTTCGATAGGCCTTCTTCACCTCGTCGTCGCTGGCCGTCGGGGATACGCCTAAAACCTGATACGGATCTGTCATTGCTTGCTTTTCGCCTTTCTTCGCTCACATGCGCCCTCAAAGCGCAACCATATGCCCGAATAGAGGATGTTGCGCATGATCGGCGCGTCCTCAAGCAGCGGCAGGCACTCAAACGCCCTGCACGCGCGAGCCATCATATCCTCCAGCATCATGCGGCTCTCAGCCTCAAATTCCGGCCTTTCAAACCGCTCGACGAGGGGATTGTAATTCTTCTTTTTGATATCCTGCTCGACGTCCTCAAAGCTGTCGCACAGATAGATGAATTTGCCGAGGTAAAAGCCCAGTTCGCGCAAATCCCGCTCGTAAACGTCCTTTTTCCAGACATACAATTCGCCGAGCATTTCGCCCGAAAGGTTCGCCGCCGCGTCGAGGTTCATGTCGTTCCTGCGTTCCACCTCGTGCAGCCGGGCGACGTATCGCTCCACCGCTTCCTTCTGCCGGGGTAGCGCATTGCCCGCGCGCCCCGCCGCCGCCTTGAGCAGCGCGCTTTCGGCGAGCCTGTCCACGCGCCGTTCGTCTTCCCAGCCGTCGCGCAGATCGTAGTAGGAGATCAGCGCGCTCAAATCCGCGCAGTAATCGATGGCGTCGTTGCCCAGCATCAGCCGCTTTTCGATGGGATGAAACGCGCACCGGCGCATTTCGCCGCTCGTCTGCGGCTCATACAGCGAGGTCAGCAGCATGGATAAAAACGTCATCTCAAAACTGAGCGCCATTCGGCAGGCTTTGCCGCAGCGCTGGCCGATGGCGCGGCACAGCCCGCAGTAAAACCCGCGATATCGGTCAAATTCGCGGAACTTGAGTTCCTCCTTGCGGACGGTCATCACGCCGAGCACGGCCGCGCCCCCTTTCCTTCCCCGCTTTTATGCATTCGCTTCTGTATCTGCTTCCATACTCGCTGGATTATAACATAACAGCCCGACGCAGACAAGCGTTGTGGGCTGAAATGTCGGTTTTGAGGGTTATTTTCTGCGCATCGGCAGCGTCACGAAATACACCGCCGCGCAGCAGAGCACAATCGCCGCGCCCGCGCTTGTGTTGAGGTAATACGACAGCGCCAGCCCGATCACGCCGCAGCAGAGCGCGATGATCACGCTCGTGCGCATATACCCCGCCGCGCTGCGCGCAACGTTGCGGGAGGCCGCCGCCGGAAGAATCAGCAGCGAGTTAATCAGCATCACGCCGACCCAGCGAATGGACACCATCACCGCGACGGCGACCAGCATCGTGAACGCATATTCCGTCATCCGGGAGCGAATCCCGCGGCTCTGCGCCAGCGGCGCGTTGACGCTGGTAATCAGCAGCGGGTTAAACAGGAAAACCCAACAGACGATTGTGCCGACCAGCGCCAGCAGCAACGCCAGCAAATCGCCCTGCGCCACGGAGAGCACGTCGCCCACCAGCACGGAGGAATATTTGGCAAACGCGCCGCCGCGCGAGAGCACGACAAGCCCCAGCGCAATCGAGGTGGAGGAAAACACGCTGATGATCGTGTCCGCGCTCATTTTGGAATGGTGCTTCACAAACGTGATGAGCACCGCCCAGATCAGGCCAAACAGCAGCATCGCGCTCATCTGGCTCTGCCAGCCGAGCACCACGCCGATGGCGATGCCCGTCAGCGCGCTGTGCCCCAGCGCGTCCGAAAAGAACGCCATCTTGTTATCCACCGCCATCGTGCCCAGCATGCCGAACAGCGGGGTGAGCAGAACAATCGCGATCAGCGCGTTCTTCATAAAGGTATAATGCAGCCACTCAAAGGGCAGAAGCGTGTCCATCAGGGCATATACGCCGCTCATACGTGCCCTCCTCTCGTATAAAACACCTGCGCGAATTCTTCGCTGTCAAAGACGGTTTCCGGGTCGCCCTGCCGCACGATCGTGCCCTGCATCAGCGCCACGCGGTCGGCGTAGCGGCGCACCACGTCCAAATCGTGCGACACCAGCAGAATCGCCATGTGGTTGGTGCGCTTCAGCTCGTCCACCGTCTGATAAAACGACTCCAGCCCGTTTTGATCCACGCCGGAGACCGGCTCATCCAGAATCAGCAGATCGGGCTGCGGGGTCAGCGCCAGTGCCAGCAGCACACGCTGCAATTCGCCGCCGGAAAGCGCGCCCAGCGGGCGCTTGCAGAGCCTCTCGCTGTGCGTTCTCGCCAGCGCGGCCATCACCTTTTCGCGCGTCTTTTGGCTCACGCCGAGAAAGACCGGCCTTTTGGAAAGCGACGCGGCCATGAAATCCGTGACCGTCACCGGGGAGGAACGGTCGAATTCGAGCTGCTGGGGCACGTAGCCCGTGCGCACGTCCGCCGCCGGCCGGCCGTCCGTGGTCAGATGGCGGATGACGCCCTTGTATTCCACCTGTCCCAGCAGCGCGCGGATGAGCGTCGTCTTGCCCGCGCCGTTCGCGCCGATGAGCGCGGTCAGCTCGCCGCAATGGATGTGCAGGTTGACGTCGTGCAGAAGCTGCTGATTGCCCGCCGATACGCTCAGGTGATCGACCTCGATGCGGCAGAGCCTGCACGGCGCATGGCCGGGGCAGTTCACATGCGCGTGACCGGCGTGGTCATGCGTAATCTGAGGCTGAACCGTTTTTTTCTGCGTCATTTGGAAAGCGCCTCCGTGAGTACCCTTGCGTTTTCGCGCATGATGGTTTCATAGCTTTCTTTCGTGCCGTCGCCGGATACGCACGGGTCGAGCGTATAAATGGAAGCGCCCGTCTCCCGCGCGATGGTTTCGGCGGCCTTCTGCGGGTACTGCGGCTCGACGAACAGCGTTCGAATCCCCAGCGTCGTCACCAAGTCGCAGGTATCGGCGATGTCGCGCGTGCTCGGCTCTTCGCCCGGCTCGTTGGCGATCACGCCGGCCACATGCAGGCCATACGCATCGGCAAAATACGCGAACGCCTCGTGGAACGTGATGATGTCCGCGCCCACAAACGGCGCAAGCTGCGCCTTCAACTCGTCGTCAAGTGCCGTCAGACGCTCGATATAGCCCGCCGCGTTCTCTTGGTATGCCGCCGCGTGCGCCGGGTCGGCCTCGGCCAGCCCGTCCGCGATGTTCTGCACCTGCTTTATCGCGCGGCTCGGATCCAGCCAGACGTGCGCGTTATAAAGCTCGTCATGCTCGTCGTGCGCGTGCGCATCGTGGTCGTGCGTCTCGTCGCTGGGGAACATGGCAATGCCCTCGCTCGCGTCGATGACCGGCAGATCCGCGCGCAGGGTGAGCACCTTATCCATAAACTGCTCCATCCCGCCGCCGTTGATGACCAGCGCGTCCGCGCCCTCCAGCGTCACCATGTCGCGGGTTTGGAGCTGATAATCGTGCAGACAGCCGACGTTCTGCTCCGCCATGTTCTGCACCGTCACGCCGTCGATTCCGTCCGTCACGTTGAGCGTCAGCACATACATCGGGTAAAAGCTCGTGACGATCGTGGTCTGCCCGTTCGTCTGCGCCGCGCAGCCCGTGGCAAGCAACGCCAAAAGCGCCGTCGCCAGCGCCCAAATCGTTTTTTTCTTCATCGGGGATGTTCCTTTCCTTGGGTCAAAACGCCATATAGGCATACACATACAACTTTTCTTTTTCGCGCAGCTTTCCGTTTTTCCTGCTTTTCCGCCGAAAAAGGATAATTTTTCTCGCCGCGCCGTTTCAAAAACCATTTGCTATCCATTAACCGCCCTTTACATTGCTTGTATCTTGTTTCCTTCTATGGTATACTTCCCCTATATTCCTGAATGTAAGGGGGGTTTACGTATGGCTTACGCTTCCTCCATTGATTTTTCCGGCGGCCTCGCGCTGAACGGGAACGATCCGTCGTTCTACCTCGCCCATCTCCGCCGCTTTGCGCAGGATACCTCGCTCCTGCCGCTGAGCGACGCGCTGACGCAGGGCAACGTTCATCAGGCGTTTTTGCTCGCGCACACGCTCAAGGGGCTTTCCGCGCAGTTGGCCGTCACCTGCGTCTATCGCCCCGCCGCCGTGCTCTGCGATCTTCTGCGCGACGGCAGCGCAGACCGTCTGCCGCAGGCGCAGGAGGCGTTCTTTGCGCTGGTCGCCGGGCTTGAAGAAGCGCGTTCGGAGATCGAGCGGTATTGACGTCCGCCATTCGCCCTCTGCGCAGAACATGCCAAGCGCCGAATCGGAGTGTTTTTTGCTTTTTACGAAAGAAGGGTCAGTTTCGCCCTTCTTTTGTTTATATTCCCGTTATATTTCCGTATCTAAGCGCGGGAAACGCGCCCTGCCGCCGCGCGCCGTCAATCCGTTTGTATTTTTGCCCCCTTTGTGGTATCATAATCGTGACTGAATATCATCTGAAAGAGGAGAACGCCATGTCTCAGCCGGATACCTTTGTCATCGTGGATGGCAACAGCCTCATGCACCGCGCTTTCCACGCCCTGCCTCCGCTTTCCAACGAGGACGGCGTGTTTACCAACGCCGTTTTCGGCTTTCTTTCCATGCTCTTCAAGGTCATCGGCGACGAGCAGCCGCGCTATCTGGCGGTGGCGTTCGATCTTCACGGGCCGACCTTCCGCCACAAGGATTACAGCGAGTACAAGGCGGGGCGCAAGCCGACCGCGCCGGAATTGAAGCCGCAGTTCGACCTCGTGCGCGAATGCCTGACGAAAATGGGGGTCAAAATCCTGACCTGCCCGACCTTCGAGGCCGACGACATCCTCGGCACGTTTGCCCGCCGCTGCGAGGAAGCGGGGATTCCCGCCCTGCTCGTCACGGGCGACCGCGATTCCATGCAGCTCGTCACCGAAACGAGCAGCGTGCTCTACACCCGGCGCGGCGTGAGCGACGTGGTGCGCTACACGCCGGAAAAGGTGCTCGAGGATTTCGGCGTGACCCCGGCGCAGATTCCCGATCTCAAGGGGCTGATGGGCGACGCGAGCGACAACATCCCCGGCGTTCCCGGCATCGGCGAAAAAACGGCGGTCAGGCTGCTGACCGCCTACGGCACGCTGGAAAACGCGCTCGATCATGCCGACGCCGATCTCAAGGGCAAGCAGCGCGAAAAGCTGCTCGACGGGCGCATGTCCGGCCTGATGAGCAAGAAAATCGCAACCATCACGCGCTACGTGCCGCTGGACGACGTGACGCTGGAGGATTGCCGCCTCGGCGATATGACGGGCGTGCTGCCGCTGTTCGAGCAGCTCGGCCTCAAGACGCTGGCCAGCCGCCTTTCGCAGCTTTCCGGTTCGCACGCGGCGGATCACGCGCCCGCCGCGCCGCAGATCGTCTGGCAGGACGAGCTGACGCTGGCCGATGAAGCCGCCGTTGCCGCCTTTATCGCCGCGCTGCCGGAAGCCGCGCGCGTCGCGCTGCTCATGCGGGAAGACGGCGTTTCCCTCGCGGCCGAAAACGGCGCGCAGGCCGTCGTGCCCTATGCGCAGGGGCTTCTGGGCGGCGGGCTTGATCCGCTGTGCGCGGCCAAGGCGCTCTCCCCCCTGCTGACGGGCGCGCGCCCGCTCGTGCTCTTCGGCGCAAAGCGGCTGAAAACCGAGCTTGCGCCGTGGAACATCGCCGTCTCCGCGCCGTTTGACGACGACCAGCTCATGCAGTATCTGCTCGCGCCGCAAAACGGCAAATACGAAGCGCCTGCAAGCGCCGCCGCGCTCATGCAGCAGACGCTTGCCGATGAGCGCGCGCTCGACGAGCAGGAGATGACCCGGCTCTACCGCGATATCGAGCTGCCGCTGCTCGCCACGCTTTACGACATGGAGTGCGACGGTTTCCTCGTCGATCGCGACGAGCTGAACCGGCTGGGCGAGCAATACGACGCGCAGATCGCCGAGCTGAAAAACGAGATCTTTTCGCTCTGTGGCGTTGCGCCGTTCAACCTGAACAGCCCGCAGCAGCTGGGCGGCGTTCTCTTCGATACGCTCGGCCTGCCCGCCAAAAAGAAGACCGCGCGCGGCTATTCCACCGACGCGGACACCCTCGGCGAGCTGGCGGAGCTGCACCCGGCCGTGGAAAAGATTCTGCTCTATCGGCAGGTCGCCAAGCTCAAGAGCACCTATATCGACGGCCTGCTCCGGCTGACGGGGCGCGACGGGCGCATCCACACGTGGTTCGACCAGACCATCGCCGCGACGGGGCGCATCTCCTCCAGCGAACCGAATTTGCAGAATATCCCCGTGCGCACACCGATGGGGCGCGAAATCCGCCGCGCGTTCATCGCCCCGGCGGGCAGCGTGCTCGTCGATGCGGATTATTCGCAGATCGAGCTTCGGCTTCTCGCCCACCTTTCCGGCGACGAGGCCATGTGCGAGGCCTTCACCCTCGGCCAGGACATCCACGCCCGAACGGCTGCGGAGGTCTACGGTGTGCCGCTCGCCGAGGTCACGCCGCAGATGCGTTCCAGCGCGAAGGCCGTCAATTTCGGCATCGTCTACGGCATCAGCGATTTCGGTCTGGCCGCCAACCTGCATATTTCCCGCAAGGAGGCCGCCGAATTCATCGCGCGCTACTTCGCCCGCTATCCGGCGATCCATCGGTTTATGGAGGCGTGCGTCAGTCAGGGAAAGGCGGAGGGCTATTCCGTCACGATATATGGCCGACGCCGTCCGCTGCCGGAATTGAGCAGCCCGAATTACAACCGCCGCCAGTTCGGCGAGCGCGCCGCGATGAACACGCCGGTGCAGGGCGCCGCGGCAGATATCATCAAAATCGCGATGAACGCCGTCCACGATGAGCTGAAAGCCGCCGGGCTGGCCGCGAAGCTGATTTTGCAGGTGCACGACGAATTGATCGTCGAAGCGCCGGAAGCGGAACGCGAGCAGGTAGAGGCGTTGCTGCGCCGCTGCATGGAAAACGCCGCCTCCCTGCGTGTGCCGCTGATTGCGGACGTTCATTCCGGGCGCTCGTGGTATGATACGAAGTGAGGACGATGGGGCGCTGCCCCAAACCCCGCTTGAGGGATTTCATCCCTCAAACTCCCTTCTTCGCTTCGCGCCTATGATTGATTACACGTAAATTTGATAAGCAAGTTGTGCATGAATTGCCTCTCTTTCTTCGTCTATTCATTATCTTACATTCATTTATGCGGGAAGTCCGGAAACCTCGGGTTTCCGGTGGGGCTTGGGGCAAATCCCCAACGTTCCCAACGTACCCCGCCTCTCGGAGGACATCTATGAAAATCGGTTTGACCGGTTCCATCGCCTGCGGAAAAAGCACCGTCAGCCAGTATCTCAGGCAAAAGGGTTGTTTCATCGTCGATGCGGATGCGATTTCCCGCACGCTGACTGCCGACGGCGGCGCGGCGCTGCCCGAAATCCGTCAGGCATTCGGCGACGACGTGTTTTCCGGCGCGTCGCTCGACCGCGCAAAGCTCGGCCAGCTCGTCTTTGCCGACGCGCAGAAGCGCGAAACGCTCAACGCCATTCTCCACCCGATGATCCTTTCGGAAATCAGGCGTCAGCTCGACCGCCTCGACGCGCCGGGGCAAATCGTCGTCGGCGACGTTCCGCTGCTGTTCGAGTGCGGAATGGAATCCATGTTCGATACCGTCTGGGTCGTCCGCGCGGCGCGGGAAACGCAGATTCAGCGCCTTTTCGAGCGCGACGGGCTGAGCCGCGAGCAGGCCGAGCGCCGCATTGATTCGCAGATGCCGCCGGATGAAAAGATCCGCCGCGCAAACGTCGCCATGCCTACCTCGCTGCTGCCGTCCTTCTTTTTGAAGAATTTCACGCCGCCTGCGATCAGGGCGGCCACGACCACCAGCGCAACGATCCGCCGGATCGTACGCCGCCGCTTTTTCTTGTCTGCCGTGCTTTTTTCCGGCTTTTTCGCCGGGGTCTCCGGTGACGCCGGAGCGGCTGTCTCCGCCGGGGTCAGCTCCTTTTTCTCTTCCATGATCTCTGCCATGACATATTCTCCTTTTACGATTCTCCGGGCCGAGGCCCGCTTGTTTCCGATCCAGTGCTGTCAGCGCCCAAACAGGGCTGCCGACAGGCATATTCACCTTCGCTCACTGATGTTAATATAGCCAATAGGGTAAATCAACAACAAAACAGTAACAAATTCCATCAAAACCGCTTTCATTTGTAATAGACGGATTCAACTGCGAAAAGGTTTCCTTTTTTGCAAAAACTTTTTGATAACAGCAGACCGCACCGCCCGGGATCGTGGGCAGTGCGGTCACTTTTGTTGTTTTCAGGAGATCAGGCAGCCAGCCGCCGGGCGCTCATGCGCTGGATCAGCACGATGCCGCCGACCATCACGAGGCCAACCACATCCGATGCGGTGCCGGGGATCATCATGCACAGACCGCCGGCAGCCATCGCCAGACGGAACAGCATGGGGATCTTCTTATAGACGAAGCCGTTCAAAGCCGCAGCCACACCAAACAGACCGATGAGGGCGCTGACTACGATCTGCACTACTTCAAATGCGCTGCTCACATTGTCAAACAGCATAGCGGGGCTGTAGGCAAAAATGTATGGCACGATAAAGGCTGCGATGGCCAGCTTGGTGGCGTTGATGCCGGTTTTCATGGGATTGGCCTTGGCGATGGCAGCACCGGCATAAGCCGCGAGCGCAACGGGAGGCGTGATATCGGCGACGATGCCGAAGTAGAACACGAACATATTGGCAGCCAGGATGTGCATGCTCATACCGTTGATGAGGATGGGCGCGCAGGTGGAGGCCATGATGATGTAGTTCGCGGTGGTGGGCACGCCCATGCCGAGGATGATGCAGCAGATCATCGTGAGGAACAGGGCGATGAACAGGTTGCCGCCGGAGAGCTTGACCACATAGGTGATCAGCTTGCCGCCGAGACCGGTCATCGTGATGCACACGGAGATGATGCCGGCGATGCCGCAGGCGATGCCGATGGACAGGCAGTTCTTGCCGCCGTTTTCAAGACCGTTGACGAACTTGCTCGGGGTCATGCGGTCGTCCTTGTTGATGATACCGACCACAATGGCGACGATGGTGCCGTAGATGGCGCTCTTGGCCATGGTCTGACCGGCGACGACCATCCAGGTCAGGACGATCAGGGGCAGGAGCAGATAGATTTTCGGCAGCAGTATCTTCCACTTGGGCAGTTCCTCACGCTTGAGGCCGACGAGACCGAGCTTCTTCGCCTTGAAGTGGACGCCGAGGAAGATGCCGAGGAAGTAGAGGAACGCCGGCAGGATCGCACGGACGATGATATCGGAATACTCATAGCCGGTCATCTCCGCCATGATGAACGCCGCGGCGCCCATGATGGGAGGCATGATCTGGCCGCCGGTGGAGGCGGCAGCCTCGACCGCGCCGGCAAACTCTCCGGGATAGCCGGTCTTCTTCATCATGGGAATGGTCACGGAGCCGGTGGTAACGGTGTTGCCGACGGAGGAGCCGGAGACCATGCCGCACAGAGCGGAGGAGACGACCGCGACCTTCGCAGGACCGCCGGACGCCCAGCCGACCAGCGCGTTCGCGCAGTCGATGAAGAAGTTGGCGACACCGGTCGCCTCAAGAAACGCGCCGAAGAGCAGGAACAGGGCAATGTAGGTCGAGCAGACGGAGATCGGCGTACCGATGATGCCGTTGGTGGTATAGAAGATGTTGTAGACCACCAGGTCCAGGCTCATGCCGCGGCCGATGAAGGCGTAGAGCACGAAGCAGCTCGCCACGACCAGAATGGGCAGGCCCACCGCGCGGCGGCAGCACTCCGCGAGCACCAGCGTGCCGATGATGCCAAGGATGACCTCGGTCTGGCCGATGGCGATGCCCATCGCCACAATCCTCTTGAAGTTGGCAACATAGTAGAAATAGGGAA
>OLSP01003368.1_pt1 | contig 11220 bp, 10 predicted proteins | sample 1672941 | NCBI WGS metagenome assembly OLSP01 (sample SAMEA3136739, study PRJEB25190) | human gut metagenome | reverse complement strand
TGCAGGCGATCCGCATATGTCTTGATGTGCTCGCTCCTGCCTTTATCTGAAATCAGAATGCCATCGTATGAAGCGGCTATTACCATGTCCTTGGCTCCGATGCACATGACAGGTATTTCCAATTCGTTGATCACATGGGTATTTTCAGATTTCTCGTCCATTACCACGTTACCGATGCAACGCTCTTTCAGCTCATCGGTAAGCGCGTTCCATGTGCCGAGATCTTTCCATTCCCCGTCGTATGAAACGACAGCCACAGACTTGGCATTCTCCGCCACCTCGTAGTCGAAGCTGATTTTTGGCAGTTCCTCATATCGGAGGCGTACCTCCTCAAAGGTATCGTATACGAGATAACTCTTTACGATGTCAATCATATATCCAAGACGGAAAGCGAACACGCCGCCGTTCCAAAATGCGCCATCTGCGATAAATCTTTCAGCTGTGGCGACATCCGGCTTTTCCATAAAACGCTCCGCTTCATATATCCCGTCTGTTTTGCGATGCTTTTGAGGTATCACATAACCGTATTTGGCGGACGGATAAGTGGGCTTTATACCCATCAGTACAAGATCAGCCACATTATTCTGTACTGCTTCCGTCATTTCCGCTATAGTTTGAAAATAACGCCCTTCCGTATACGGGTCACATGGCATAACAATGACTGTTTCATTCTTGTCGCATTTCGCTGTTTTCTCCAAGTAGGCGGAAGCGAGACAGATTGCGGGGAAGGTATCCCTCCGGCTAGGTTCGGTGACGACAGTCACATCCTCACCGAGCTGGTTGGTGATGGCATCCTTTTGGGATACACTTGTAGCGATTGTGACCGGGCAGGAAAGCCCCGATTCCTTGATTTGTCGTATGACACGCTGTACCATAGATTCCCTGCCTCCGTCCGGGGAAGGAAGCAGTCTGAGGAATTGTTTGGAGCGGGATTCGTTTGAAAGCGGCCACAGTCTTTTGCCTGAACCGCCGGATAAAAGTATGATTTGCATGATTATGTTGTGAAAGTTATCTTTCCGCCCTCATCGGGTTATTCAAGAAATCCGCGTAAGAAAGGCGTATGCCTTCCTCCAGTTCCGTCTTGTAAGTCCATCCGAGCGAAGCCGCTTTCGATACATCCAAAAGTTTACGGGGCGTACCGTTAGGCTTTGTGATATCCCACTTGATTGCGCCCTCGTAGCCTATGACTTTCGCCACCAGTTCTGTCAGCGCTTTTATGGTCAGTTCCTTTCCTGTTCCGGCATTGACAGTCTTGTTGCCGCTGTAATTGTTCATCAGGTACACGCATAGGTTGGCGAGGTCGTCCACATAGAGGAACTCACGGAGCGGACTTCCATCACCCCAGCAGGTCACTTCTTTCAAGCCGGCTATCTTTGCCTCGTGGAAACGGCGGATAAGCGCCGGTAACACGTGGCTGTGCTCGGGGTGGTAGTTGTCATTCGGCCCATAGAGATTGGTGGGCATCACGCTGATATAGTCCGTGCCGTACTGGAGGTTGAGAAACTCGCAGTATTTCAATCCTGAGATTTTCGCCAATGCGTATGCCTCGTTGGTCTTTTCCAGCTCGGAGGTAAGCAGGCTGCTTTCTGGCATCGGCTGGGGCGCCATACGCGGGTATATGCACGATGAACCGAGAAACTCCAGCTTCCTGCAACCATTGCGCCATGCCGAGTGGATGACATTCATTTCCAGTATCATGTTCTCATACATGAAGTCTGCCAATGCCGATTGGTTGGCGATGATACCGCCCACCTTTGCTGCGGCGAGGAATACATATTCGGGCTTTTCTTCGGCAAAGAAGCGTTCCACGGTTTCCTGACGAGTCAAGTCCAGCTCTTTATGTGTGCGTGTGATGATATTCGTATATCCCTGACGTTGCAGTTCACGCATGATGGCAGAACCTACCATTCCGCGATGCCCTGCTACATAGATTTTTGCGTTTTTCTCCATTTCTTTAGCGAATAGTAAATGTTGATTTTTTATCAAGTTCGTTTAATATCGATCGAATAATTGTATTTTCGAATGTGTCAACTTCTTGCCGAACAAGTTTTAGCTTATTCTCATCAAACTCAATCTGCCCTCCTTCATTCAGAATATCTTGGAAAGGCTGCAACGATTTCATAAATTCCACATCCAATGATTCATTAAAATCATACAGTGGAACACCCACTAATGTACTGTATAACATTCTGGAATCATCATCAATATTTTCAGCCGCAAAAAAGTTGTTAATGTGAAAATCCTGATAGATGGCTCTTATTCGGCTGTTGACCGAATCTACAATTGTTGCTATAAGGTTATGTTTGACTCGTTCTTTTTTATCCTCGTTGATCGGTGTGAAAAATAGCTTGTTGATTCTATTTGCATATTCTAAGAAGAACACACAACTGCCGGACAAGGCCATTGATGATGCAATCGCCTGATTTACTCCACATCCACTTAAAGACTGGCTGAAATGATTGAACACGAAACTGTCAGCGGCCAGCTCTTCCAAAAAAGACTCATCTTCCAAATCATCTTCGATGATTGCACCATAAGCCTCTTCCACGAAATCTCGCGTTTCTTCAAGATTTATCCCGATTGCTTTGAAGTCTGCATTCGGCACATAATCCTTGGACACCTTAAATGGTCTGTTTTGAAGGAATTCTTTTACGTCACTTGCAAGTAACTGATATGAGTTCCTGTCTTTTTTGAACCGATGGTGGCCCAATTCATGTAGGGTTATGACCATAACCAGAGCGGTAATCCATTCAGGATTTTGAGATAACAGATGGTGAAACCGTTTGGATGATGAATGATATTCGGCCTTTATTAGTTCTAATAACTTTGAGGCTCCGTCAGTATTGTTAAAATCCAACAATCCTTTCATCAATCTGTAGTAAATGAACAGGTTTGGATTTCCGAAAGAATACAACGCCAACCATACATGGACTGATTTGTCAATGTAAATAGTGTCGGAATGTATATATGGCAGACTGAAACCACTTTCAGAATACCGTTGAATCCCAAGATTGCAGTCATACTCAGCATTGTACTTATCTACAAAAGTCTGAGCCATGGAATAAAGCCTGTTCATAGATCTATTCCAAAGTGTTTCTTCATCAGTTGTGAGAACTTTGTCTTTCCAAGATTGATAAAGTTTGAGCCATCGGGCATTTTAACGGAGATTTTGATCCTGTTCCATGACTCCTTGGCGATAGCCTTTACAACCTCTGTGAGAATATTCGCTGCTATTCCACATAAGATTGGATTTTCAGCTAATATGGTTATTATTTCATTTGTTGCTCCGTCCGCACTCCTAGTTTCCTCAATATTACAATTATCGGAAACAAGTTTAGACAGTGCTATCTTGTCTTCTTCCGGCAAATCAGATATTGTAATTCTTATTTCTTGCATAACCGTAATGCTTATAGATTATTTCACGATTCCTTTCTCCAGATATTCGGCAAGATTGGTTCTTACCTGTTGCGATGCACGCTCCACGGCTACTTTTGCCATATCGGCGTCCACCATGATTTTTACAAGTTGCTCGAACGATGTCTTCTGCGGATTCCAACCCAGTTCACGTTTCGCTTTCGATGGATCTCCCCAAAGATTTACCACATCGGTCGGACGGTAGAAGTCAGGAGAAACCTCGACAAGTACTTTACCGGTCTTGCTGTCGATGCCTTTTTCGTTTTCACCTTCACCCTCAAAACACAGTTCGATTCCGGCATAACGGAAAGCCAATTGGCAGAACTCACGTACCGAATGCTGCTCGCCGGTGGCAATGACAAAATCTTCCGGCTTGTCGTTTTGGAGGATCAGCCACATGCACTCCACGTAATCCTTGGCATAGCCCCAGTCACGGAGCGATGACAAGTTACCTAAATACAATTTATCCTGCTTGCCTTGGGCAATACGCGCAGCGGCAAGGGTTATCTTGCGGGTAACGAACGTTTCTCCGCGGCGTTCCGACTCGTGGTTGAACAGAATACCTGAACAGCAGAACATGTTGTACGCTTCGCGGTATTCTTTGGTAATCCAGAACCCATACTGTTTCGCTACGGCATAGGGAGAGTAGGGATGGAAAGGAGTATTCTCATTCTGGGGTACTTCTTCTACCTTGCCGTATAGTTCTGACGTGGAAGCCTGATAGATACGGCAGGTATCTGTCAGATCACACTGGCGCACAGCTTCCAAAATGCGTAGTACACCGGTGGCATCGACATCTGCGGTAAACTCCGGGGAGTCAAACGACACCTGTACATGACTCTGTGCGGCGAGGTTGTATATTTCGTTTGGCTTTACTTTTTTCACCACCTGTAAGATGCTCATCGAGTCGCCCAAGTCAGCATAGTGGAGGTGGAAGTTAGGATGCCCTTCCAAATGTGCAATACGCTCACGGTAGTCTACCGATGAACGACGTATAGTACCATGCACGTCATATCCTTTTTCTAAAAGCAATTCAGCAAGATATGATCCATCCTGTCCGGTGATACCGGAAATTAAAGCTGTCTTCATTAATTATGATTTTTATTATTATGACTTATTGTTCTTTTTTCTTCTCCATTCCGCATAAAGTAATCTGGGCAATGTTGCCACAATCCAACCACAACGTTTCAACTGCTTTCTCGGATCGCATAAGATACGGTATACAAATTCCATATGTGATTTCAGCATCCATTCTGGTGCTCGTTTTTCATCTGTTCCACTGTAAAATTTGAATACCGCCCCAACAGCTATCATCACTCCATGCTTCAAGAATGGCTTTAAGCGACTCATGAATATTTCCTGTTTGGGAGCTCCTAAAGCAATCCAAATAATATCCGCACCATCAGTATCTATAGATCTGGCAATATCTTCATAATCAAATTCATCAACAGTTCTATATGGTAATTCAATAAATTGCATATTAGCGACATCTGGATTTTCTTTCAAAAGGCTATTTTGCAAGCCATTTAACGTTGTTTGTGATGTTCCCATAAAAATCATTCGATATTTGCGGGAGCGAATAATATCTATAAATATTTGGCTGCCACAATATTGTTCATACTGAATTCCATATATCCAACGAATATATAACGGAACATAGCTACTATCACAAATGGAAAACATTCCACCATTGACCACTTTTAAATATTCAGGATTGAGGTTGGCTGTATTCAGAACGACTCCATCAGCAACGCAGATATAATCGGCTTTCCTCCTTATTTGTTGGGCGATACTCTTCGTTACGAGTTGCTTATCAAACTCGTAGCGAATATTAAAATAAGTATTCATTTACTATAAAAACTTGTTGTTTTGATATAATTCAATATAGAAGTAATGGAACATTATCTTTTTGAGTGCTCTTTTAATAATTCTATATGTTTTTGCAAATCGGCTTTATTTTCAAATCGTTCTCTAATTTTACGTGCAGGATTTCCAGCATAAATGCAGTAAGACTCTGTGTCATGAGTAACTAAACTTCCAGCCGCGATAACTGTACCTGAAGAAATTTTAACCCCACTCAATATTATTGCTCCATATCCAATCCAAACGTCATCTCCAATGATGGTCATCTCCCCTTTTCCCTTCCATGAATAATTGTCATCACGTATCTGTTCCGCCTTTCGAACCGTAACTCCTATTTGCTGGTAATTATGGTCGTATCGACCGATAATACCAACATTATTGGCCATTATTACATTATCCCCAATTCTGCAATTTGTTTCTATGGAAGAGCCTCTCCCCATGTAGAAGTTATTACCTATTTCGATTGTTTCTTTAGCCCAAATAAAAGTATTACGACCACAATGAAAACCGCATCCAAATTTATATTTTCGCCATATGACACGGGTGTAGTATAAATCCCGTAAATGTTTAAGGAATTGAATTAACATATAATGCTATTTAAATAATTTTAGCAGAGCTGTAACAAATTTACCTATCAATCTCCATCGTAATGACCAATATTTAATTGCTTCCTTTTGTATCTTTTTATTTGGTTGGATATTCGGGGATGTAACAAATTCGCCTAAATGCATTTCTTCGAAGGATATTTTATACCTATTATAAACGTTGCAATGCGTCGCTTCTTGAGTAAATCCATCATTCCTCACGAGTGACCTGATTGGACAGATTGAATAACCCTGTTGCTTGTGCATGGAATAGCAAAAACGTATATACCAAGAATTATTACGCCCCTCCATATAACCTCTCAGCATATTGAACAAGTCACTGCCCCCCTTACAAAATGCCTTCTGCATTTTCTTTTCAGCTTTTAACTGTATATAATCGTTAACTTCCCAATCAACAGTTATCCATCGGTCATACCAGGTAGCCCATGACCATGATTGAGCACGAATGTTGAGATAAATATCATAAGAATAATCATCGGGGATATTTATCTTTGTTGTATATCCAGAAATCTGCATGACACGTTTGTCATTTTCATATTCATCAAGCATCTTGTTCATATATCTTAAGAAACTCTTGGATAAGAAAAGGTCATCTTCCACCACAATAGCTTTCCCATGAATACGCAAAACTTCAGTTGTACCATCTATAATGGATTTTGCCAATCCCTTATTTTTATCAGAAAACACATAATGTACTTGTTTGAACCCATTAATATGTCGTACCAAATCTTGAACTTGAAAAACCTTATTAGAATCATCAGAATTATCTAATCTTGGTCCATCTACGAAAACATACAATATTGAACTCTTTGACTCAATATTCGCTTGTAAAGACTCTAATGTAGTTTTCAAGGCATATGGTCTATTGAAAGCAAATATTACTATTGGTGCCAGTTTAGAAGTTTTCATCATTTTCTTTGTAGGTATTTTCTATTTCGTCTATTCCAAAGAGAAGGTAAAAAGCACCGTATATATACTGTGCAGAAATGAAACACAGCACTCAAAATTCCATAGTGCCTTCTATTAAGATAGAAGGTCTCGTGAGGCGGCATTCCGTTAGGAAGATGAAGCATTTTCCATCGTTTCTTGAAAGGAATGTTTGGGTCGCACCATTTATCTATACGACTATGCAAATCACAATATCCTAAATATTTTCCTACCTGAAATATTTCAAATCCAGCTTTAGATGCTCTCATGCCATAATCAAAATCTCCTTTACTGTGGGAAAAATAAGAATCAAGCATCCCGATTTTATCAAATACGGCACTAGGAATTAAAACAATATTCCCATTAAAATATGAGACTTTAGTTAGCGTATCCGATTCCAATGGTATTGTGCCACTTTTAGTACGTCCTCCATAAGTAGCATATTTCCCATCCATAGAATAAGTTGCACCGACAATAATTGCCTTATTATTCTTCAGAATAGCCGCTTCTAAAAGACAAAACATTGTTTGAGGCTTTATTATAGTGTCATCATTCAGCCATATATAATAATCATAACTTTTTTCAGTTGATGCAGCTTCCCATGCTTTCAACATCCCTCTGTTCCAAAACAAGGAACCATCCCCTTTTACAATTCTTACATCATGAAACTTATCTCTTACGGCTTCGATAGTCCCATCAGTACATCCATCGTCGGTCATAAATACAGATAGAGAATATATTAATTGGGATTCTTGGGAATAAAGACATGATAGACATCTAAGGGTTTCATTTTTCCTATTATGCACAGTTAGCAAGACGGCAACAGATACAGATTTTTCCATCATATTATTTTAATTACGTTTTTTGATGAATTTTGCAGGATTGCCCCCCCATATCTCATTATCTGGAATATCTTTAGTAACAATAGAGCCGGCTCCTACTATCGAATTATCACCGATAGATATATTCTTGCATATCACAGAATTTGCCCCTATGAAACAGGCATGCCCGATTTTGACCTTTCCAGTAATAAATGTGAATCCTTTTTGTGGCAATTCTGGAGAAAGGTAATGAGAAAGTATGACAACTCCTGTAGCCAAAGTTGTCCAGTTTCCTATTTCTATACCATCCGGATTGAGATGGTCCAGCCTCACATTTTCTCCGACAAATAGATGTGGTTTTTCACCATTGGGAACTCGAAGCCTGACACCAGCCATTACTGCAAACCTGCCCCTTAACGTACCCGCCATTGGCAAGCGCATTAAAGTCATACAAATCAAAGTCTTCAATTTGTTGATCATTATAATGTAATTATTAATATATTTATTAGGATACTAACCCTCAATCCAATCGCAAATATCTTCATCTGTCATATACCGGAATTGGGGAGTCAGACACATTCCAATCATTAACCAGAGGAAGAAATAATTCGTATTGAAATTGGTAAACTCTTCTACAAAAAAATAATCCCACCTAAAAATTATAAACAAGCCAAGCATCCTTGATAAAATATTATCCGAGTCATTGATAGCTTTATACGAAGCATAAAAGAATATAATCCAATACAATAAAAGTCCTATTATTCCGGAATACAATAACGTGTTAAGTGCTCCTACTTCGGATGCATATCTATTGGCACCAAAAAGAGCGTTTTTAAAAGCTTTGGTATAATATTTACCACAGCCTCCTTCTCCAAATAAGAAAGTACCTTTCTTTTCCATAGACGAAAGACATTCTTCATAAAGAAATGTCCGAGTATCTACAGCTAAATTTTCTTTCTCACCGACTGTATTTTCTACTTCCAAACCAGAACCTAGATAAGATTTCATATCGAAAATATTGAAAGTGCCAGACAATGCAAGAAAAACCAATACAAACGGCAAAACAGACAGGACTTTCTGAATTGCAGAAATCATACGTTGATGCCGACCAATCCACCAGAAGGATAAGCTAAGAGCAACAGCTACGGACACTCGGATAAGATTTGATCTCGCCATTAAATCTGCTGGAACAAGAAAGGCGATAAGGATAATTATAAAAAGACGTTTACGTATAGGCAGGTATTTATAAACAAGAATAAAGAAATAGAGTGGTGTCCACAGATATATTATTTTAGATGGAAGCCCTACAATTATAAGTAATAGGAATGCTACGATAAAATACCACTTCCGAATAAAATCAAGCAAATCTTTTATAGCATACAATTTATATCCCAAGAAAGCAATTGATGGAATTAGAAGGGCTGGAGCATTGGTGAAAATCAATATTTTCCAATTCCAATAATTATTCGCATAAAAAGCTCCCCGAATAATTGTTACTATATTCCAACCCACCAATAATAGAAGCCAATTTCTACAATCAACTGTGATTTCATTATCCTTATCTTTAAGCGCAAGTTTTATTATTAGCCATAGACCGAGCAATATGAATGCAAGGGAAACATAGGTGGAAAATGAAAGTTTGAGCCTAAAAAAAGTGACATTGAAAAATTCAGCGATTGCCGTACAACAAAATATAAATATCAATATCTTGCCATCCGTGGACTTATAATGGTCTTCATATCCCTGTGTCAGATAATCCATTGCCTGCTTATTTGTATAATTCAAATATTTTGACTACATTTTTATCCAAGTCGAACTTTGAATCGACAAAATGCTTTCCTTTTTTTTGCAGTTCAGACTTTTGTTCATTATTTTGAAACAGGCTAACTACAGTTTTTGCAAGTATCTCATGGCTTTCTGGTATCAATATCGAGCATTTACTAAAAGTACATCCGTATAGTGCTTTAGCGGGGAAGTTTTGCCTTCCCGGATAGAAGCAGCCACAGGGCAAAAGGTCTGGTTTTCTTTCAGTTCCGGCAGCGCAGCGTCTTCACCGCCTTTTTTCCAGTTTCTGTTTCAGCCCCATGCGGTAGAGACGGTCAATTTCCTTCCAACCTGCCTGCAAGACAGTCTTTCCTTTCGCTGTGAAGGAATGGCCCGCACAATCAAGGGAAGCCGTAACTGCCTCGAATTTATATGCCTGTGCGGTGGCGTAAAGAAGCCTTGCCGCGATCAGCGTCAGCACATCCCGCTCCCCCGAAGGAAGGGCAGACAGGTCCGTCCGGGCAATCTCCACCGTAGGGATAATGGCGTGGTGGTCGGATACATCCTTATCGGAGATTATGGTCTCCACCAGCGGAAAGAAGTCTGTGAAGCTATCAAAGGGCGGCAGCTTTGCCGCCAGGTGGATCACGCAGGAAGCCGTTTCTGCCATGTCGGAGGTCAGATACCGGCTGTCCGTGCGGGGATAGGTCAGCAGCTTCTTTTCGTAGAGGCTCTGGGCGTAGTCAAGGGTCTGCTTCGCCGTGTATCCGTACAGGCGGTTTGCCTCCCGCTGCAAGGTGGTGAGATCATAGAGTTTCGGCGGCTGTTCTTTCTTCTGTTCCTTCTTGACAGAGGTACAGGTGACGGCCGCACCCTTGCACATGACCGCTGCCTGTTCCGCCTCCGTTGGATCGGTGAACTTTTCCGACACCGCCTCGGTTCCATCCAGCGTCAAGCGCAGCAGATGATACTTTTCCTTGTGAAACAGCGTGATCTTCGCGTCACGCTCCGCCAGCATTGCCAGTGTGGGTGTCTGAACACGGCCCACATTCAGGGTACGGTGATAGAGAACGGAGAAAAGGCGCGTGGCATTGATCCCCACCAGCCAATCCGCTTTCTGGCGGCACAGGGCTGATTGATACAATGCTTCATAATCGGCGCCGGGGCGCAGGTCAGAAAAGCCCTCTCGGATAGCGCTGTCCTCCATCGAGGAAATCCAGAGGCGAAGGACCGGCTTGCGGCAGCCGGTCATTTCATACACCAGACGGAAGATCAGCTCCCCTTCACGCCCCGCGTCGGTCGCGACGATGATGCGCTCGGCCATGCCGAACAATTCCCGGAGAATACCGAGCTGCTTCACGACACCCGGGTCGGCCTTATACTCTTTACCCTCCCGAACCTGCCGGGGCAGGAGGATGAACGATGATGGCAGGATAGGCAGGTTTTCCCGGCGGAAACCCGCGATGCCGTACTGTTGGGGCATTGCCAGCCCGACCAGGTGGCCGAAGGCCCAGGTTACGGCGTAGCCGTTTCCCTCGATAAAACCGTCTTTACGGTTCGTGGCTCCCACGATGGCGGCGATCTCACGCGCCACCGAGGGCTTTTCTGCGATAATTACTTGCATGATGATTCGGATTTTTCAGTGGTTGTTTTCTTGTTGTTCTTCTTCTTTCTCTTTTTCCGGACGGGCGATCAGCCGGCGGTCGTAATAGACATGGTTGCCGTTCCCGTTGTAATACTGCCGTCCACCTCCTCCGGGGGGCTGCGTTTACCCGGCCGGATGAAAAGATGTGCCCGAAGGACAAGAGACTTTTTGTTCGATTAAA
>OLSP01003365.1_pt1 | contig 11228 bp, 9 predicted proteins | sample 1672941 | NCBI WGS metagenome assembly OLSP01 (sample SAMEA3136739, study PRJEB25190) | human gut metagenome | reverse complement strand
GGCAATCATAACAGAAAATATAAAATCAGGTACTTCCAGAAATACCGGTTCAGACAAGCAGACTTATTATAAGCTTACATTGTCAGGAAACGATGCTGACAGCGTAAGAAATATGGCAGAAGACCTGTTTGCAGGACAATGTGTAGACGGAGACCAGGCATTATGTGAAGCGGCTCTTTCTGCCCGGTGTTTTTTTGCCCTTACAGAGCTGGGAGTTCCTTTTCCCTGCACAGAGCACGGTGAATTTATGGGATATAAAACAGATCATGACAGAGGAAGAAGAGCCACCAGTGCCGGTCCTTATACTTCTAAGCTTATGACGGAAGCCCTTGAAAGATCTGTAAAAGAGAAACAGATCCTAATTTTGGATCAGATGCAGGCTATTCAGATCCTTACATACATGAACCAAGTAAAGGGAATCCTCTGCCTGGACAAAAACATTCATAGCGAACCTGCTTATAAAATCATCTGGTGTAAAAATGTGATCCTCGCAACAGGCGGACCAGCTGGCATGTATCACGACAGTGTGTATCCCGTTTCGCAAACCGGCTCCACAGGTATGGCATTTGAAGCTGGTGCTTCTGGGAAAAACCTGACAGAATGGCAATTTGGAATGGCTTCTTTAAATCCAAGATGGAATGTAAGCGGAACATATATGCAGGTACTTCCAAGCTTTATTTCTACTGACCAGGACGGAAATGATGAAAAAGAATTTCTTCTTGATTATTTTAATGAACTGCCAGATCTGCTTTCTATGGTTTTTTTGAAAGGTTATCAATGGCCATTTGATGTAAATAAAATTTTTGGCGGCTCTTCGGTGATCGACCTATTGGTTTACCAGGAGACTGTATTAAAAAAACGCAGAGTATTTTTGGATTACAGGGTCAATCCAGGAAACCTTGAAAAAGACAGGGATCTTCCTTATGCATCTATGATCCCGGAAGCAAAAGAATATTTAAGCCAGGCCGGAGCCTGCTTCGGAACACCCATTGAACGTTTAAAGCATATGAACGAGCCTGCTATTCTTTTTTATCAGGATCACCATGTAGATCTGTTTAAAGAACGTTTGGAGATTGCCGTATGTGCCCAACATAATAACGGTGGTCTGTCCACCAACCATCTATGGGAAACCAATCTCTCTGGTCTTTACGCGATCGGAGAAGTGTGTGCAAGTCATGGAGTTACAAGACCTGGCGGAACTGCTTTAAATGCAGGTCAGGTAGGTGCTGTCCGGGCGGCTGAAGGAATTTTTCTTAAAAAAAGAACACACATGAAAGAAGCGAGCCCTTCCACCGAGAGTGGTATAAAAGAAAGGCTGCGCATTCAGGCGCTGGATCGGATCAGACTTTCAGAACATGCAGAAGGAAACTGCCCATTGTCCGAACTGTGGATAAATGCCTCTAAAAGAATGAGTGCCGCTGCAGGTATGATCCGCAACCAGGTGCAAATGGAAACAGCTTTAAAAGAAACAGAGGATGACATATGTCAATTTATGCAAAAAGCAAAATCGCCTTCTGTTTCACAACTTTCATTGTTCTACAAGCTGTACGATATGCTTCTTTCTCAAAAAATGTATCTATTTGCCATGTTAGACTACGCAAAAGCAGGCGGAGGAAGCCGAGGTTCCGCATTATATACAGATTCCACAGGAGAACTCCCAGGCTTTCCAGGCTGCCAAACCTTTGGAGAATTATATCGCTGCAGACTGGACCAGAAAATGCATGGCCAGGAAGTCCAGGAAGTAACTTTAAAAGAGGGAACACCGTCTGCCTCAAGACGCCCTGTACGTCCATTACCTGATGTTGACTATTTCTTTGAAAATCAATGGAGAATATACAGAGAACGGATGGGTATGATGGATTAAAAGTCAAAAATACCCAGGCGATCGTTTCCCGAACCCGCCTGGGTATTTCCTATTCGCAGATACCTTATCTGCTTTCCTTCATCTCTCTATATAATTCAATAAACTCCCTTGCCATTACCTTGGCCATTTCCGTACTTGCCATCTGATCTTCTGCATGCATCAGGATCAGGGAAAACTCTGTTTTTTCACCGGAAGCTTCTTTCTGTATTAAAGAAGTGTGGACTTCATGTGCCTGGGCATAAAGGTCATCTCCCTCATTCATGCTGATCTCGGCTCCCCCAAGATCACCCTTTTTTGCTTTCTGAATGGCCTCTATGTAAGAAGATTTTGCGCTTCCTGTATTTGTGATGATCTGCATGCATACCATAACCATGCTTTCGTCCATTATCCCATCACCTCCATAGCATGCTTTAACACTTTCTCCCCGTTCATCATGCCATAATCCCTCATGTCAATTGCTTCTACCGGTACACTTCCTGCCAGCTTCTTTACATTTTCCAGTTCGTAGCGGATCTGCGGTCCTAAAAGGACAATATTGGCTTCCTGGATCTCTTTCTTTGCGTCTGCCAGGGATTTTGCTTCAATACTAACCTCGACCCCATCTGCCTGTGCTGCTTTCTTCATTTTTGCCACCAGCATACTGGTTGACATTCCTGCGTTGCATACTAATAAGATCTTCTTCATTTTCATCTTCTCCTTTACTCTTCACCCATCGTTTTTGCCATAACAACATCATTGATCTTTACAAAAGGAATATATAACAGCACACCTAAGATCAGGATCAGTGCCTGTACAAGGATAGCACGCCAGTCACCTGCTGTTGCAAGATATCCGCTTAACAGAGGCGGTGTGGTCCATGGAATATATACCACGCATTCATTCATAAAATGCATTGCAGTTGCTGCATATGCAATAATAATACCTAATGCAGGAGTTAAAATAAATGGAATGATCAGGGAAATATTGTATACAATGGGATATCCGAAAATAACCGGTTCATTAATGTTAAATAATCCCGGAACGAATGCCATTTTGGCAACGCCTCTTGTTGCTTTGTTGCGACCAACTAAGAAGGTAGCGATCAGAAGGCAGATGGTAGATCCGGAACCTCCCATCATACCAAATCCAGGTACCAAAGCTACATTGATAATGTTGGGAATCGCTTCACCTGCTGCATAAGCAGCCATATTCTGTGTCATATTTACGATCAGAAGCGGCTCCAGGATGGAACTGTAGATAACAGACTGATGAATACCTAACAGCCACAAGAAATTTCCCAGGCTGTAAAGGATCACGCAGCCAACCAGGCCGGTTGTAACGGTACGCAGTGGTTCCTGGATCAGAGTGGTTATCATCTGGATCAGGTTTGTATCAAATACATTGTTAAGAACTGCAGATATAAGACCAAAACCGGATAACAGAAGGATGAACGGGATCAGAACGTTAAATGATTTTCCAACAGACGGCGGGATGCTGTCTCCCAGGTCGATCTGCAGCTTTTTGATCCCTGAGATCCATACAAAAAGTTCTGTTGCGATCAGGCCGATGATAACGCCCGCAAACATCGCCTGTGTTCCCACATTTCCAAAAGTTAAGGCGCCGGATACTGCTACGCTCTCGCCTCCTTCTAATGGGGTTACGCTGACTACATTTGGCATCATAACTACCAGGGCTGCCAGTGAAACAATCGCCGCTGCCATGGGATTATCAAAGCCTTTGTTTCTTGAAAGACAATAACCGATCACAGGTGCAATCAGCAGGGAGCTGATATTTAAAGTTCCGTTTGTGATCACAGTGCCCCAGTACTGGGCTCCTGTAAGAGTATCGCCGGATAACAGCCACACAAATACCGTATTGTTGATCAGCACTGCCAGACCTGCCAGGATATACAGCGGCATAATGGTAGCAAATGCATCACGCAGGGACCGTAAATGGATCTCATTTCCCATTTTTGATGCGAAGATCGTAAATTTCTCTACAAACTTTGACTCCTGAAATGATACCTCTTTCATACTTTTGCCTCCCTTTCTTCTAGCAGTCCCTTCATCCAGCGGGCTGACTTTTTAAGTTTTCTGGAATAATTCCCCATAAGATCTACTTCTATCATACCATATCTGTTTTTAAATGCATTATTCCAGGACCAGTTATCGATCACTCCCCAGTAGTGATATCCCAGACACTTTGCACCGTCTTCAATGGATTTAAAGATCCACTGGAGATGTTCTGTAATAAATTCGATCCTGTAATCATCCTGGATCTCACCGGATGCATCCCTGAAACGGTCTTCATGTTCTACTCCCATTCCATTTTCAGAAACAAAGAACTTAAGATCCGGATATTCATTTTTCATTTTCATTCCAAAATCATAAATACCCTTTGGATAGATCTCCCATCCTCTGTATATATTCATCTTTGCTTCTGGCCATACATATGGATCAGAAAATTTAGGGTAACCGTTTTCATCTGTCTTCTCTTTCGGTGCCTGGATCCTGGATGGATGATAATAATTAAAGCCCAGCCAGTCTACTTTTCCCTGCTTTAATATCTCTTCATCTCCCGGCCTTCTTTCCGGAGCCAGACCTTTTTCTTCCAATGTAGAAAGAACGTCCTCTGGCAGATGTCCTTCTGCCACCAGATCCAGCCACCACCGGTTGTTGATCCCATCCTCCATCCGCAAAGCTTCCAGATCTTCTGGCGTAGGATCTTCTCTTGTATAAGGCGGCGCAAAACAGTTGATCAGGCCGATCTTTGCATCCTCTCTTACATAGCCCTCTTCTTTTGCCTTTCTGAATTCCCATACAGCCAGACTGTGGGCAAGGGACAGATGATACTGAACCTGCATTCCTCTTTTTGCATCCTTTATAAAAGGATACCAAAAACCGTTGCGGTAGCGCTGATCTGGTTCTACGATGGGTTCGTTGAAAGTAAACCAGTACCGGATCTCTGAACCAAACTCACGAAAAGCGGCTCTGGCATAGGCTGCATAAGCTTCCACCACATCCCTGCTTTCCCATCCGCCTCTTTCAAACAGATAGGTCGGCATATCAAAATGATACAGGTTCATAAAAAGTTCGATCTGATTTTCTTTCGCACATTTACATACCTTATGGTAAAACTGTGCTCCTTCCTGATTGAGCTTTCCATCTTTTGTAAGAAGTCTGCTCCACTGCATGGAAGTACGGAAAGAATCCATATGAAGGCTTTTCAGAAGTTTAATGTCATCCTCATATTTCTCATAAAAATTATTTCCTACATAGCTTCCCACTTTATTGTAGAAATCAGAAATTGAAAGATCTGACCAGGTATCCCAGATACTTTCCAGACGGCCTCCTGTTTTATAAGCGCCTTCTGTCTGAGGACCTGACATTGCTGCGCCTACAAAAAAGTTTTCCGGAATTTTAAGCTCCATGCCCATACCCCTTTCTTTTTTATATGTCATTTTCTCGTTTTGTTATGTTTAATTATTTATTTGTTATGACATTTGTTATTATATAATATTTTCCAAGAATTGCAAGGGTATTTTTTAAGTTTTTAAGCGAAATTTTAAAAGTGCCAGTTTGCTGTTTGCAGCATACTGACACTTTGCACAATTACTTTTTATATTTTTATTTGTTTTGCACATTGATTTTGATATTTTTCTGAAAATTTAATGAATACTTACGCTTTTAAGTTCAAATCGATCTGCCCTGTGACGGGAAATAGAGTACTCAAAAATACGTCCATCATCCAGATATGCTACCTGTTCCACTTCCAGGACAGGCAGGACCTGATCACCTATATCCAGCCACTTTTTTTCCTGTTCTGTAGGCATGTCTGCCCTGGCGATCCGATGGGCACTTTGTATCTTTAAGCCCAGATCATTTTCCAAATAGGAATAAATAGAACTTTTTACTACATCTTCCGTAATACCTGTAATAAAATCCGTAGGCATGTAGGTGTATTCTACTACATAAGGTTTCCCATCCACCAATCTGGTACGGCATATATAGCAAAGAAAAGCATTTTCTGCCACCTGCAGTTTTTCTGCCACTTCTTTACTTGCTTTTTTCAGTCCAAATTCATGGACATCCGAAGATACCTTCCGTCCTGCCTGGTCTTTGCTAAATCCACTGAACTGACCGGATTTTGAAAAGCCCACCTGGTCCGTCATGCCCGGAGCAACGGCTTTTACAAAGGTTCCTGCACCCCGTCGTTTTGTGATCAGACCTTTTGCTACCAGAAGCTCCATTGCCTCTCTTATGGTAATACGGCTGGCATCATAGATCTTACACATTTCCATTTCCTGTGGCAGTCTTGTATCCGGCGGGTAAGTTCCATCTTTAATTTTCTTCTGTATCTCTTCCGCGATCATCTCATATTTATACATGATATATAAACTCCTCTTCCTGTCTCGTCACGTATGTCATATCATTTTATAAATAAATTATAACTTACCAATTATAAAATTACAAGGAAACCACTTTTTATTTTATGCATTTGTATCCTCTGTTTTTTCAGCAGGCACTACCGGTTCTCCCGGATATTCGATTACATAAAATTCATATCCATTGATCACCCTGGTAGTACCATATACATCTTTTCGTTTGAAACCGCTTCCATAGTTAGCATGAACATGACCATGTAAAAAGTACTTTGGATGATATTTATCCATCAGGTCTAAAAATGCCTTAAATCCGCGATGGGGCAGATCTTCCATATCATTTAACTTATATGCCGGGGCATGGGTCACAAGGATATCAAAGCCTTTGTGGCGCCACAGCTTCCACCAAAGTTTATGAATACGTTTCCTCATCATCTTCTCTGTGTACTGATTAGGTGAGTCCGGTATATATTCCATGGAACCTCCCAGTCCCAGAATACGGACTCCCTTGTATACAAAAATATCATCATCAATACAAATGCAGCCTTCCGGCGGTTTGTATTCATATTTTGTATCATGATTTCCCTTTACATACAATAAAGGGGCATGGCACAGAGTTGCAAAAAAAGTAAGATATTCAGGTTCAAGATCTCCACAGGAAATGATCAGATCAATATCTTTCATCTGCTCCGGGTCATAGTATTCATACAACAGCTTTGATTCCTGATCAGCAAATATCATTATGTTCATTTATTCATTCTCCATCTCTGTCTGCTCCGTTGCCTTAATGCCCTGAAGCTGCATCAGTTCCTGGGCGCGCTCATTCATTTCCCCGATCTTTGGAATATAGCCAACTACATTTTGCGCCAGCCAGTTCATAGTAATGATCTCCTCTGCATTTAAGCTCTTGCCCTGGGTGCATTTGGTGCTTCCATCCTGGGCATAGATCAGTCCGTCAAATGGATGGAAGCTGCCGGCACGAATGGAATTTTTCAAAAACTCGATCAGCCGCCTGGTACCATTTGGCATATTTTCAGAACAGATCACATCGATCACATCCGCTGACATACCCCACCAGTAGTTTACTGCTTTCTTGCCTTTCATGGCTTCGATCTCTTCTGTACTCTTAAATGCAAGACGGATGATCTGCTCATAGAATTTACCCCAGTGCCATACCGGCATAGCAAGGTTTGTCACTGTTCCATCTTCATTTTTCCGATACAGACCATATTCCCTGGACGGATGGTCCGGATTGATCATGTCATGGCCGGAAATATAATGGATCCCTTTTTCATGTAAAATATCTTCTGTATGCTGCGCCTTTTTCCTTCTGTCCCATTCCAGATGTACTTCCACATAAGGATTAACCATTCTTGCACCAAGGGCAAAGGCATTGATATCAGCTAACATTCCATAGGTAGGCTGCTCTGCAATATATCCCAGCCTGTCTTCCCTGGACAGTGCTGCCGCGATCGCTCCCATAAGGAATTTTGCCTCATACATTCTTGCATAGTAATTGCTTACGGAAGAATAGGACATATTAATGGAACAGTTGTAAAATTTAATATCCGGATAAAGAGCCGCCGAACGGACGCTCTGTCCTAACATCCTGGAAGTAATAGTAAAAATAATGGTACAGCCGGCTTTTGCCTCTTTTTCAATAGCCTCCGCCACCGCTTCCTCTGTATCTGCCTGATCTACTACCATAGTCGTCAGTTTTCCGGGGAATGCCTGTTCCAGATACATTCTTCCCAGTTCATGGCCATAGATCCACCGGGAAGTTTCTGCTGTTCTTCCATAGATAAATCCCACTTTCAGACCGCTTGGTATCTCTTCCTGAGGCAGGAACCATTTTAAGATGGCCGGTTTTTTATCTTCCTCTACTTCCTGGGGATCCTGGATCAGTTCGATCTTATTTCCTCTGTTGGCCAGCTGGATCTCTTCCCAGATACGCATCAACGCCCGGTACATTTCTCTTTCTGTCTGGCCTTTTACATTGTCATATCCATAAACTTCAATATAAACCAGAAAGGCATCTCCCTCTGTAAGCTTTAAGCGGTCTCCATGAGCCATGGAAAAGGCTTTGGCAAAGCGTCCATAGGCAGATCTGAAATATACACGGTCCTCTTCTTCCCACACCTGATCCGGCTTCATTCCCATCAGTTTCAGAAGTTCTTTGTATCTTCCTTCCTTGCTGAACCACACATCACAGTTGGATGAAACCTTATAAAAATCCAGAAATTCATAATACAGACGGTTTTCCAGATCATCCGTCCTTTTAGGGATCAGACGGGTCACCGTTCCGGGAATACTGTAAGCACCCAGGTATTTCATAACACTGACTCTCTTATTTCCCTCCTGGACATAGAACCGGTTCATAAATTCATAGGCCACAATAGGATCCTGAATTCCGTCCTCTACCTGATGATTGTAAAGATTTAACCATTTGATCCCAAATTCAGACCGTTCCGGCAAAAGAGGCATAAAGTTGTTGGCAAAGGAATTGGACCGTTCCGCAGTCTTGGTTCCCACCAGTTTCGCCAGAGGAATATCCATTGTTCCAAGGCTTACTGTGGATACAATATCCGTATAGGATAAAACATCATCCAACACCGGCAGATACGGGTATTCTCCCTTTGCCACTGCATCCTGATATTGTTTTTTACCAAGTTTTAACGCTGCTCCATATTCTGTATCCGACATAGCTACCTCCCCGTTTCCCTGATGTATATTCATGCATTATAGTAAGTTATTTTTGCTTATGCTCATTATATCCTCAGGACTACCGTTACGCAAGAGACTTGCCATTTATTTACAGTTAAACATGTGTTATACTTTTTTATAAAAGATGCACTGTAAAATATGTAGATCGAAAGGAGTTCCCACCCATGGAAGACCGTTTAGCTGTTATCAGCTGCATTATAAGTGACCCACAATCTGTTTCCGTTATGAATGAAAAACTTCATCTCCACGCCTCTATGATCATTGCCAGACTGGGAGTTCCCTGTAGGGAATACGGTGTATCCGTAGTCAGTGTTGTGCTCCATGGTACCCAGAATGAGATCAGCTCCTTTGCCGGAGACCTTGGAAAGGTAAAAGGGGTAAAGGTAAAATCCATCCAGGTGCCGGTAAACAGTACATCTGATTAAAAAAGCTGCGGACTCTCACATCCGCAGCTTTCTTAATCCCTTTAATATCTCTTCTGCCTTAAACAGCATATCTTCAATGGTAATGCCCTTAGGCTTTCTTTCCACATAGTGGAACACAGGCGCTTCACCAGGTACCAGTTTTAAAGCACCGCCATAGGAATTTACCAGATCCGGTATGCCTCCTACATTGATCTTCGCCTTCTGGTACATGGTCAGTTTCACTTCTTTTTCTTTTACCAGAATCTCTGTCACATAGCACTTATGGGCCAGCGCACGGACTCTGGCGATGACCAGAAGATTTTCCACACTTTTTGGTATACTGCCGCGCAGGGCAGCCGCCTGCCCGAACGCGCCGATGGGGCCGGAACGGGTGGAGCGGCCAAGCGCCATCTCGCCGATGATGCCGGTCGAGCCGATCAGAAGAACAAAGAGGAAATACGGCAGCAGGAAGGTCATGCCGCCCCACGCGGACACGAGATAGGGAAAGCGCCAGATATTGCCCATGCCCACTGCGCTGCCGATGCAGGCGAGGATAAAGCCCCAGCGGCTGCGGAATGCGTCGCGCTCCGTCTGCTTGCTCATGGTGTCGTCCTCCAAATTACACAACTGTCTCTCCGTCGATGGACACAAAGAGATAGTTTAGTCTATCCCCCAAGAGCTGTGTTTGTCAAGGCTTTTCCCCTCCATCCGAATGGAAATGTCGGTTTGGACCGGAACCCAAAAAGAAAAGCACCGCAAAGCGGTGCTTTTCTTTTTGGCGCAGTGGGAGGGATTCGAACCCTCGGACGGCTTTTGGCCGTCACACGATTTCCAGTCGTGCTCGTTATGACCACTTCGATACCACTGCGTATCTCAATGCTCAACAGCAAGCATCATTATACCAAAATTGGGCGCGAAGTCAATACCCAAATTTCGCTTTTCCGCAAAAAAGAGACGGAGCGGCGCTCCGTCTCTTCTCTTTTTGTCTTTACTTTAACTGCTCGAGCGCGGCGAGCTTCAGGCAGCAGCAGAAGACCTCCATCGCCTGCTGCAGCTCCTCCACCGGCGGGAGGGATGGGGCGACGCGGATGTTGCTGTCCTTCGGGTCGACACCATAGGGGAAGGTCGCGCCCGCACTCGTCATGATGACGCCCGCCTCCTTGCACAGCGCCAGCGTGCGCTTGGCAAGGCCCGGCAGCGTATTGACGGACACGAAGTAACCGCCCTTGGGGTCGTGCCAGGTGGTCAAACCGAGCGGGCCGACCTCGCGCGCGAGCGTCTCGGTCACCGCCTTGAACTTCGGTCCCATGATGGCCGCGTGCTTCTTCATCAGCTCCAGCGTGTGCGCCTTGTCCTTGAGGTACTTCACATGACGCAGCTGATTGATCTTATCGTAGCTGATGATCTGGATGTTGATGAGCTTCTCCATGTACTCCATGTTCGCCTCGCTGCACGCGAAACACGCCACGCCCGCGCCGGGCAGCGTGATCTTGCTGGTGGAGGCAAACTCAAACACCATGTCGGCGTTGCCGTACTTCTCGCACAGGCTCAGGATATCTGGGAAGGGCACGAACTCGCCCTCGAACTCATGGATGCAGTAGGCGTTGTCCCACATGAGCAGGAAGTCGGGAGCCGCAGGCTTCAGCCTGGCGATGCGCTCGATGGTCTCGTCGGAGTAGATGATGCCGTCGGGATTGGAATACTTCGGCACGTTCCACATACCCTTGACCGCCGGGTCCTTGACGAGCTGCTCGACCAGATCCATATTCGGGCCGGTCTCGGTCATAGGAATGGTGATGAGCTCGAAGCCGAAGCTCTCCGTGACCTTGAAGTGGCGGTCATAGCCCGGCGCGGGCGCAAACGGATGATGGAACCA
>OLSP01003363.1_pt1 | contig 11237 bp, 10 predicted proteins | sample 1672941 | NCBI WGS metagenome assembly OLSP01 (sample SAMEA3136739, study PRJEB25190) | human gut metagenome | reverse complement strand
GATTAACCTGATGCTGTCCAGCGGGGAAAAGATGGATATTTTCATGCAAAGCGATGGTATCAGGGAAGAAGGACAGAGAGGACAGCTGTATGATGTTTCGGACATGATTAAGACTTATGCGCCGGAAGCCTACCAGGCGATGGAACGTTACATAGATGCCTGCTATTTTGACGGCGCGCTGTATGGACTTCCCAGCTATCGGGATATGGCGGCGCAGGCGGGCCTGGTATGCAGGAAGGATATCCTGGACGAAACCGGTATTAAGGAAGAAGATATTAAGACAATGGACGATGTGGAGAAGGTATTGAGCCAGGTACAGAAGCTGCATCCGGGTATGTATCCTTTGATTCCGTCCGATTTAACCAGCGGCTGCTTTTTGAATTATGTAAAAGGTCAGTTTGATGAAATTGCGGCAGGCGTAGGCGTGGATATGAAGGATGATCCTTCAGATGGCGTGACTATCATTAATACCTACGATACGGAACAGTATAAGAAAATGGCGGAAGCCGCTTATGAGTGGAATAAAAAAGGTTATTTTATGCCGGATTCCACAACAAATACCACACCGAGGCAGGATATTCTGAAAGCAGGCAATGCCTTTGGTTATTTCGGAAATTATCATCCCGGCATTGTAACGCAGGAAACGATGAATACAGGATTGGAGATTACCGCTATCCCGATTACGGAAAAATCACTCTCCACCGAATCCGTAAACTTCATTGAATGGGTAATTGCAGGGCAGTGTGAACATCCTGAGAAAGCGCTGGCAGTGCTGAATCTTTTGTATACTAATTCGGATTTCCAGAATCTGTTCCGTTACGGGATAGAAGGCAAGGATTATGTAGTGAAGGACGAGGCCAAAGGAATTGCCGGTTATCCGGAAGGTGTTACCGGGGACAATGTAGGCTGGGGCAATGAAATGTGGTTTTCCGGGAATGCATCCATCGGATATGCATGGGAGACCGACCCGGAGGATGTGTTTGCAAAATATACCGAGTTTAACGACACGGCAAAATTATCCCCGCTGTATGGCTTTATCTTTGATACATCCAAGGTGAAGAATGAGATTACGGCAATCAGCAATGTTAAGGGAAAATACAAGGCGATTATTGAAAACGGGGATGCGGATCCGGCAGAATCCCTGCCAGCCTTTAATGAAGAACTGAAAGCGGCGGGAATTGACAATGTTATTTCTGAAATGCAGGCACAGGCGGACGCCTGGCTGGCAGAACAAAAGTAAACAATAATGCTTATAAGCGTGCTTGCCAATTATGAAAAATATCTCAAAGGAAACGAAGTTTTTCAGGTTAATGTGGAGCAGACAGAGGCAGTGGAGACGACAGAGAAAGAAAAACAGGTATTTCCACTTCACGGACTTGTGGCATTGTTTCTGTTTTTGATCATATATGTGGAATACGGACGACGTTTTGACGCCGGCAGTGGAAAACCATATCTGGCACTTCCGGCGCCACTTGGCGAAGGATTTCAGATGATGGGACTTCTCGCAGCGGGAACCGTTCCGGCGGTGGCTGGCTTGGTGTTACTGCTTTGTTCCGGGGAGAGCCGCGGACTCCTTCGGGAGATCAGCGCCATGATATTATTGCTGGCAGCCTGTATCGTGTGGATATGGATTGTTGGAAAATGGATACAAAATCTGACAGGTTTTACATCCAGCATCTTCCTGCTGGTATTGATCAATCTGTTGTTTTGCCCGGTTTTCGTGGATATTGCAGCCTACATTCCAGCTCTGAAATTCGTGCGGTACTTCTTCCCGGTGGGAATCTATCTGGAATTTATTTCATTGTAAATTTATGGAAAGGCTAACTATTGCATAGCAAAATGTGTTAAAATAGACATGACATTGCAGATAGAATATCAGATAATTGTGTAACTCAACATAACGTAAATTGAATTGTGAAAAATCAACAAAAGCTTGAGAAAATACTGGAGAGCGTGTCTTGAATGTTTTTGTTGATTTTGAACAATTTGAAATAAAGGTAAGAGGAGTTACACAATTATCGTTCATTTATTTTCACACAAGGAGATTAACGCTTTTATGAAATTTTTACGGGCGATGAAAAAATTAAAGATAAAACAGCAGATAATAGCGGCAGTTATGGCGTGTGTGCTTGGCATAGGAGGCATATACTCGGTGCATGCGTCCGTCATTAACGATGCAAAAAACAAGAAAAACGAAGCGCAGCAGGAGTTAGACAACTTAAACAGCCAGATTGATGAGATCCAGGCGGCACAGAGTGATCTTCAGGAGGAAATGGACGCTTATGATGACCAGCTCATGGCACTGCTCACAGATATGGATCTTCTGGAAAACGATATGGATGCAAAGCAGGATGAGATTGACCAGGCGAATGCTGATCTGGAAGTCGCACAGGAGAAAGAGCAGACGCAATATAACGCGATGAAAACGCGAATTCAGTATATGTATGAAAACGGTGACAGTAATTACTGGGAAGCGATGATGGGAGCAACGAGCATCACCGACCTTTTAAACCGTGTGGAATATGTATCCGAAGTGTATGATTACGACAGAAAGCAGCTTACTGCTTATCAGGAGACGGTACAGCAGGTGGCAGATCTGAAGGATCAGTTAAATGCACAGCTGGCAGAGATGGAAGAGCTAAAGATCAGTTATGAAGATCAGGCATCTTCCCTGCAGGCTTTGATCGCAGAAAAAAGCGCTGCGATGGATAATTTTGACGCCCAGCTTGCAAGTGCAAAAAGTCTTGCAAGCCAGTATGCAGATACGATCAAAAAGCAGAACCAGATCATTGCAGATGAACAGGCGCGTCAGGCAGCAGAAGAGGCAGCCGCAAGGCGGGCAGCGCAACAACAACAGCAAAATGCAGGAAATCAGTCAAACACAACGGGCAGTGACACAAATGCGTCAGCTTCAGGTTCAGGAACCGGTTTAACATCTTCAGGTTTAAATCCTGCACACACTACAAATGTCAGCGGAAGTGATGTGGTGGCCTTTGCGAGCCAATATGTCGGTTATCCGTATGTGTACGGCGGCAACAGTCTGACGGAGGGGGCTGACTGTTCTTATTTTGTCATGGCATGTTTCGGACAGTATGGAATCTCACTTCCGAGAAACTCTTATTCCATGCAGAGCTGCGGACAGGCAGTAAGCTATGACTGCGCACAGCCGGGAGATATCATCTGCTATCCGGGACATGTTGCAATCTATATGGGAAATGGAAGGATCGTGCATGCTTCCAGCCCGACAAACGGAATCTGTTACGGAAGTGCGACGTATCGTACGATCCTGACGATACGACGGGTGTTATAAAGGAATTGTAACTTTCTGGAAAAAGTGATATAATATCTTGCAGAGTTTGTCTATACTAACAGTTGGATAATTGCGAAACTTCTAACAAACGAACAGGGGATTCGCAGCTATCGGAAACTGACAATGAAAGAAGGAGAAATATTATGCAGTTTGAACAGTTACAAAAAGATATGATAGCAGCCATGAAGGCAAGAGATAAAGTTCGTAAAGATGCGATTTCCGCACTGGTATCTGCAGCAAAGAAAGTAGCCATTGATGAGGGATGCAGAGATAACATCAGCGAGGAGATTGTTGACCGTGTCATTTTAAAGGAGATCAAATCTGTAAAAGAGCAGATTGATACGTGTCCTGCAGAGAGAACAGATTTGAAGGAAGAATATCAGGCTAGATATGATATTTATCAGGAATATGCACCAAAAATGATGTCCGCAGAGGAAGTGGAAGCATTTATCACTGAGAAATTTGCAGATATCGTTGCGGGCAGGAACAAAGGAATGATCATGAAAAATGTGATGCCTGAATTAAAAGGCAAGGCAGAAGGAAGCGTGATCAATCAGGTAGTTGCAAAACTTTGTCAGTAAGCACCATACAGAAGGGCGCGGCGATAATATGGAGAAGCGAATACGTTTTACAATCATACTTGTACTCATTTTGATCGTTGTCATAGCGTTTTCTTTCCAGTCGAAAGAGAAGAAGGAATATCTGGTTTACAATGAGGCATTAGATAAGACTGCGGTTACCGTGGATGATGTATCATTGACTTTGAAAGATATCGCATTTTATGTAGCTTATGAGGAAAAAACAGTTCAGGAACAGGCGATACTCTATAACCCGGACAATCCAAGACAGTACTGGAATGTTTATACAGACGGGCAGTTTGTGAAGCTTACTGCAAAACAGGCAGCATTGGATATGGCTGTGCATGATGAGATTTTTTATCAGATGGCTGTAGCAGAGGGCGTGAAGCTGGACGTGACGGAGCAGGAATATCTTGAAAATGATGAGAGTGATTTCTGGTCTGATTTAGAGGACTGGCAGAGAGAACAATTGGGGATTTCAGAGGAAGAACTGGATTCTGAAATGGAGAAAATAGCACTGGCTGACAAATATCAGAGTATTTATGCAGAGATGAACCAAAAAGAGTACGAGGCATATAATTTTAATGGGGAAGCCTATGAGGCACTTTTGTCGGAACACAAATACAGTGTGAATGAAAAAGTATGGGACAGAGTGGATTTTGGCTCTGTCACGCTTGATAATTAGAAAGTAGAAAAGAGAAAAATTATGTCAGTAAAAATTGGAAGAAACGATCCATGCTGGTGTGGAAGTGGCAGAAAGTACAAGGCATGCCATGAAGCATTTGATGAGAAGATCGCAAGATATGCGTCACAGGGACATATCGTGCCGCAGCGTAACATTATTAAAAATGCAGAGCAGATCGCAGGCATTAAAGAGAGCTGTAAAATTAACATTGCAGTGCTTGATTACATTGAGAAAAATATCCATGAGGGTATGAATACGGCAGAGATTGATAAAATTGTTTATGATATGACAACAAGCATGGGCGGAATCCCGGCGCCACTCAACTATGAAGGATATCCATTTTCTGTGTGTACCTCTGTGAATGATCAGGTGTGCCACGGTTTTCCTTCCAAGGATGTGATCCTAAAGGCAGGGGATATTATCAATGTCGACTGCTCTACCATTTTAAACGGATATTTCTCTGATTCTTCGAGAATGTTCTGTATCGGTGAGGTCAGCCCTGAGAAGAAAAAGCTTGTCCAGGTGACCAAAGAGTGTGTCGAACTTGGATTAAAAGAAGTAAAACCATGGGGATTTTTAGGTGACATGGGGCAGGCAGTCCACGACCATGCATTTTCCAATGGATACACAGTTGTCCGTGAAATTGGCGGACATGGTGTAGGTCTTGAGTTCCATGAGGAGCCGTGGGTAGGATATAATTCCAGACGTGGACAGGAGATGCTGATGGTTCCGGGCATGATCTTTACGATCGAACCGATGGTGAATATGGGACAGCCGGATATTTATGTTGATTCCGATAATGACTGGGAAGTATACACAGACGATGGACTTCCATCCGCACAGTGGGAGATCATGGTGCTTGTGACGGAGGACGGACATGAAGTCCTGTGCTGGTAAGCTGAATAGTGTGGAGAAGAAAAAAGCAGCATAGCCGTGAGGCTATGCTGTATGTTTGAAAAGCTGTATGTGGAGCGGCTCGCCGAGGTATTTGATAAAATGCCGGTAGATCACGACCGCAGCGATCAGAAAGCTTCCAATCTGGATGGATGGAACTTTTACGGTAAACAGCACGCATAATGCAAACAGTCCAAAAGTAACGACAGACCGGAAAGAATGTGGGCTGACCACAACGATCAGGGAAAAGAAAATAAAGAAAAATGCAAGGTACACTGCCGGACGCATCTCCGGAAACAGACCGAGCAGGACTCCAAAGGAGGCGGTAATTGCTTTGCCGCCTTTTTCTTTTCGGAAAAATGGAAATGCGTGTCCGAACACCGGGGCGATGAGCACCGGAATAAAAAGCAGCGAGTGAGTATCTAAAAAGCGCTGCCCGAGAAATACCGGAACAAATCCCTTTGCCAGCTCTAAAATAAGGGAGAGTAGCCCACAGAAAAATCCGCCGTACATAAAGGCATTTGCAACGCCCGGATTGTGGTCTGCGGGAAGTTCCCGGATATCAATGTGCCGTATGATTTTTGGCGTCCAGTAAGCAAACAGTGTGCTTCCGAGGGCAAATCCAAGAATCGTAAAGAAGAGATATAACATAAAAACCCCTTTCTATTCATGAGAAACAAGCTGTTCTAACAGACTTACGATCTGCATGGCAGCTTCAGGCTTGCGTTCTCTGCGCTGTGCCTCTGACATCTGTTCACGCAGGGAATCATTTTCAATCAGTGCTTTGCCAAGCTGTACCTGTTTTGCGAGATGCTTTGAGGAGACAGAGAGATGTCTTGCACCAAAAAAATGCAGGTTTGAAGTCTCACATCCCGGAATCGGAGCCGTGTGGACGATCGGGATATTTTTTACAAGAGATTCTGTCGAGGTAAGACCGCCAGGCTTTGTGTAAATGACATCGCAGGCATCCATAAAAAGGGATACATGATTGGTATACCCGATAATATGGACCCGTTTGTTAAAATGAAATTCTTTCCGCAAAATGCGTTCGATCTTTGCATTATTTCCACAGATGATCACAATGTGTTCTCCGTTCCGGCAGCGGAGTGCTAACTCAGCCGCAAAAACAGCCAGTTTTCCAAATCCCATACTTCCGCTCATGACGAGAAACATCGGAACATCCATCGGGAGGTGCAGTTTTTTTCTTGCAGCTTCCTTAGACAGATTTCTGCAGAAATCCTGCCGCACCGGAATGCCATAGGGAAGCAGTTTCTCCTCCGGAACGCCTCGTTTTACATATTCCGGGATCAGGTCTTCGTGTGGGATCACATAATAATCGAGATCTGTCTCCTCCCAGAAGGGAATACAGGTGTAGTCTGTTCCGACCGCAACTGCCGGTATATGCAAAAGTTTTTTCTTTTTCATGTAAGTCATTGTCTCCGCAGGATAAAGGTGCGGAGTGACAACGATGTCAAAATCATGTTTGGCAATATAGGAAGCTAATTTTTTCCCTAATAAGGCGTTGGCAAAATAGACGGGAGATTTCCGCCTGGAACTAGAAATCAGCATACCTACTTTATAAATGAATCCAAAAAAGAATGGAATATGTTTTACTATGCCGACATAGGCTCCGGCAACGGCATGGGAGGTGCGTTTCCCGGATAAAAGAAACATATCCATCATCTCTACTGTATGTCCCTTTAACTCGGCGGCCTCCCTGACAGCCCTTCCGGCACTGTTGTGTCCTTCTCCTGTATCACAGGATAATATCAAAATTTTCATAAATCTATAGAATCCCTTTCAAATTTCGGCTATAATCAGTGTAGCATATCGTATGTAAAATTACGAGAGAGAATTCTGGCGTAAGAATATCATTCAGGAGAGAGAGCATGAAACTATCAGGGAAAAAGGGAACAGAACAGTCAAAAAAGAAATCCGTCGGAAAAGCAAAGAAAGCATCTGAGGTAATAAAAGTTCCGGGAGACTGGCTTTATATGACACCACAGGAAATCGGTGTAAGACAGATATATGAAGCATTTGGGGAACAGGATGGCTATGAACTGGAAATCTGGGAAGATGCCGGAGTTCTTGAGATTGGAATGTCAGAGGGAGCTTCTGTAGATATCGAGACAGCACAGATCCATCCAAAAGACGAGGTTACGGCTTCTTTTGCAGCAGAACATCAGGTGAAAACGGTTTTTCTTGTGACCTTTAAACCGGAAACTTATGAGGAAGCAAAACTGGTCATGCGTAAGATCATGGAGAAAACCGGCGGATTCTTCTGCGGAGATACGGAAGACTTTACACCAATGTTTGCGTGACAGAATAGAATGGTTGTAAAACAGATAAAGTATTTTTCTACAGGAAACAGGGAATCGCAGAGTAAATAAATGAGGGGCAGGATACGGACATGAACTTTGATTACATAAAAGAGGCAGAGCCTTCTACAGATGACTTGAGACAATTATATGATTCGTTGTATCAAAATTTGGAAAAAGCAGAGGAATTATATTGGACAAAACCACAGAGATGTGGCATGATGCTGCGCAAAGCAACGGAAAAAATCTGCCGGATTTATAATGGCTACTATGAAATCAATTTTCCGGAGAGTGCCACGCTGGAAGAGTATCTCTGTTATACAGGAGATGATGATCATAATGCGATGGTCAGCCGTTTTTTAAGTGTTGTGAGAAAAGAGCAGAGAGACCGTCTGGAGTGGCTTCGCGTGTGGGGCGATGAATGTGTTTTTATGGAGGAAAATCCAGACCAGATCAGACATAATGCGGATAAACTTTATCTGAATGTCAAAAAAATGATGGTGTACATGATGGAGGCAACAAAAGAAATGTGCACGCGTATTGATCATATGGAGAATCTGCAGGGAAGAAGTTTTGCGGATGATATTTTGCCAGGTTATCAGTCAGAAGAAGAATTAGAGGCTTTGGAAGAACAGCGGCAGAAGGAACAGCGGAAGAGTTTCTGGTCATCCCTGTTTGGAAAGAAAGAAAAGTAGCATTGCATTTACAGAAAAAGCTACAATGGGAGAGAAGCATGTCAAAGATTAAATTGATCGCCAGCGATCTTGATGGAACATTACTGTTAAATTTCGCAAAAAACTGCAATCCGGAATTATTTCCGATTGTAGAAGAATTAACGAGAAAAGGAATTTATTTTGTACCGGCAAGCGGACGACAGTACGTGAATCTGCAGAAACTATTTGCCCCGGTAAAAGATGATATTATGTATCTGTGTGAAAATGGAGCGCTGGTCATGCACAGTGATCAGGTTCTGGTGAAGAAGCAGTTTGAAGATTCCCTTGCATTGGACATCTGTCACACTGTGATGGATCATCCAGATTGCGAGATTGTCATTTCCGGTGAGAGAACTTCTTATCTGATTCCAAAGTCAAAAGATTTTGTGACACATGTGCGTGATGTGGTAGGAAATCATGTGACAGTGATTGATGCGCCGGAACGCATTGAGGAACCAATCATCAAGGTATCTTATTTTACACAGCCGGAGAAGCAGGAAAAAGCAACTGCAGAGTTTCGTGAAAAATATCCGGATGACCGTTGCATTATTGTGACATCGGGAAACCGCTGGGTAGATTTTACACCGCTTGGAACGAGTAAAGGTGCCGCCTTAAAAGAGATCGGAGAGCGTCTTGGAATCGCACCGGATGAGATGGCAGCATTTGGTGACAATGAAAATGACAGAGCGATGTTAGAATTTGTCGGTCATCCGTATCTGATGGAAGTATGCAACCCGACCATGGAAAATATTGTGGCGGAACGCTGTAAAAAAGTAGAAGATACGCTGAAACAGTTTTTGTAGGGCTGCCATCACAGAGGAAGTTTAAATGAAAAAATTATTATCAGGTTCCTACTATATCGTGTTGCTTTTGGGAGTGCTATTTGTTGTCGGTAGTTTTCTGTTTGCAAAAAATGAAACACATTTCCGTAAGGGGGAGATCGCAGGACATCAGCAGATCACGCCACAGAGCATTACACAGGTAGATGAAATGACAAAAGAATACGTTTTCTCAGGAGAGCAGTTTACAGGGAAAAATATATGCCTTGCTTTTTATTCTATCCATCTTGGCATTGAAGTGTATGAAGATGGCGAGCTGATTTATGATCTGAAACCGGTGCCGGGGATTTTTGGTACAACACCCGGGTCTGTCTGGAATTTTCTGGAGATCGAGCCGGGTTGTGGGCAGGTCATTGTGAGGACACATGCTGCATACCGGAGAGTGGGCGGCGAGACCCTTTCTTTTTATATCGGCGAGGCAGTCGATGAGGTGCTGTATCTCATACGCAATTCTGCTATAGGTGCGTGTGTGTGTCTGCTGGAACTGGCAATCGGTATATTTCTGATCATGTATTTTATCATTGGCAATAAAGGGATACGCATTGAAAACTATGTTTTGTATTTTGGATTATTTGCAGTGCTGATGGGCGCATGGTCTTTGAATGAGACGGTGCTGATGGCGCTTCTGGTCAAAAATACAGTGGCAGGTTCTAATCTTGGGTATATTTTGATCATGCTTATGCCTGCACCTTTTGCGATGTTTGTGCAGGGTTTTTTAATGCCGGAAGATAAATGGGCTGCCGGATCAATCACATTTTTAAGTGTTTTGAATATGGCGGCATGCGTTCTGCTCCATATGACAGGAGTACTTGAATTTCGGAATTCTGTAACATTTACCCATATATTAATGGCTATGGATATCTTATATCTGGGATATGCATTGGTTCATTACGTGAAGAAGCACGGCATGGATAGGATCGCAAAGACGAATATTGTGGGAATTATCATTCTTTTTGCTGCATTTGCTGCAGATATTATATTTTTTTATGTTATTTCAACTGTTGTGGATATTCTGGGAAGAACAGGATTCCTTGTTTATATCTGTCTGCTGGCATGGCTTGCAGCATCAGATTCCATGGAAAAACTTCATGAAGGACAGAAAGCTGCCATCTATAAAGAACTGGCATTGAAGGATATTTTGACCGGACTTTACAGCAGGAATGCCTATGATGAATGGGAGAGAGACAATCAGCATCCGGACAAGACCGCCATTGTCATGTTAGATCTGAATAACCTGAAAAAGTGTAATGACCGGTATGGCCATGAGGCAGGCGATACCTACCTGAAAAAGGCATCGGAGATGATCACAAATGCATTTTCACAGGAGAATACAGTATATCGTATTGGTGGAGATGAATTCTGTGTGATCATGCCGGATGCAAAGGAAAATAGCATAGAAGGAGCAATGGACAGACTGAAAGAGCTTCAGAAGCAATACAAAGGAACAGATCATTCAGTGGAAGTGGAGATCGCCTGCGGCTATGCGTTCTATGATGACAATGTGGATCAGAGTTTTGTGGATACAAGAAAGAGGGCAGATACGCATATGTATGAAAATAAGCGTATGCTAAAGGGAAAGGAACCGCGTTAATTTAAAAATTGAATAATAAAAAGGATTCCCCTGCATACAATGTAAAAACAAGTATTGCAGGGGAATTTTTTTGAAAGGTTATATTGAGGAAAGAGCAATTGAGATAGCAAGATATATTATCGACAACAACACGACGGTAAGACAGGCAGCAAAGCATTTTGGGATATCGAAATCAACGGTACATACGGTGGTAACAAAATAGAATGCTTAAAGAAGATATTAAAAAGGCAGTTCATTTGGAATATAGAATAGATAAAAAGGGGCTGTGAAAAAAGAATAGTCCCGAAAAAAAGAAAGACCAAGAGTTTA
>OLSP01003361.1_pt1 | contig 11243 bp, 13 predicted proteins | sample 1672941 | NCBI WGS metagenome assembly OLSP01 (sample SAMEA3136739, study PRJEB25190) | human gut metagenome | reverse complement strand
TTTCATTCTAATTCTCTGTTACTGATATAGCCTCTCCATTTGTCTATCAGCCGGGTCATGTCATCGGGCAATTCCGAAGTGAAGTACATTTCTTCTCCGGTGACGGGATGCACAAACCCCAGCGTCATGGCATGCAATGCCTGCCGCGGACAAGTGTCGAAGCAGTTGTTTACAAATTGTTTGTATTTAGCGAAGTGGGTTCCTTTCAGGATTTCGTGTCCACCGTAACGTTCGTCGTTGAAAAGTATGTGTCCGATGTGCTTCATGTGCACACGGATTTGATGGGTGCGTCCCGTTTCAAGGATACATTCCACCAGTGTGACGTATCCCAAACGTTCGAGCACCCGGTAATGGGTGACGGCATGCTTTCCCTGGTCGTCGGGGAGGACGGTCATCTGCATGCGGTCTCTGGGATTACGACCGATATTGCCGACAACGGTCCCTTCATCCTGCTCCACATTTCCCCAGACCAGCGCCCGGTAACGGCGTTTTGTCGTCTTGTTGAAGAACTGGTTGCCGAGATTCGTCTTGGCATCCGGAGTCTTGGCTATCACCAGCAGGCCGGAGGTGTCCTTGTCGATGCGGTGCACCAGTCCCACATGCGGGTCATTGGCATCATAATCGGGATTATCCTTCATATGCCAGGCTATGGCGTTGACAAGCGTACCGTGATAGTTGCCATGACCGGGGTGCACCACCAGACCGGCAGGTTTGTTCACTACCATCAGATACTTGTCCTCATATACTATATCAAGGGGGATGTCTTCGGGGATGACTTCATTCTCATAGCGTGGACGGTCCATCATCACAGTGATTACATCCATCGGCTTCACCTTATAGCTGCTTTTCACAGCCTTGCCGTTCGCCATCACGAAGCCTGCATCGGCAGCCTTCTGGATGCGATTACGCGAGGAGTTCGTCAAGCGGTCGAACAGATACTTGTCCACCCGCATCATCTCCTGCCCCTTGTCCACCACCACACGGAAGTGTTCATAGAGTTGCGCCTCGTCACCCACCGGCTCTACGTCGTCCAGCTCATCATTATCTATATCATCCGGCAATTCTTCTATCATCACGGCATTTACAATTTGACTATTTACAATTTACGATTGGAGTCAGATGTTTATCAGAACCAGGACTCATCTGCCGCGGAGTCTTCGGACAACATGGGTTCAACGGTACCTCCCACAGAATCCACTCCCAGGGAGTCTGCCTGCAAGGCGCCTCCATCTCCCACCATCAGCGTCAGCACTGCACCGGCGGGCACTTTCTCGCCGATGGAAAGCTGACGGCCCTTATACTTCACGCCATACACCCAGTCCTTCTCTCCCGGAATATACTGTATCTCGGCCAGCTTGAAGCCCGAAGCCAGAATACGCGCTTCCGCCTGCCGCAGCGAACTGTTGTCCGCCACATCGGGTACTATGTGCAGAGGGACTTCAATCGTATTGATTGTAAGATAGATGGTACGTCCTTCCTTTACCTTTTGTCCGGCTGCCGGATTATATTCGAGGATGCAGCCGGCAGGAAGAGTCTTGACATAACTGGAATCCGAAACGATGCAGACCAAGCCGCGGTTACGGAACATTTTCTCGGCTTCCTCCACTCCCATGCCCTTCACATCGGGCACTATCACAGCCTCGCCGTGGCGGGTATATATATCCAGTCCTTTCAGCACTCCGAACAGCAATCCCACTACCACAACGGCCATCGCAAGTATGTTCGCCCAGAAGAACCGGTTCTGCCGGAAAGAGAAAAAATCTTTTATTGTCATAATCGATAATGCATTATTTGGGACAAAGATACAATTTTCACCACATAGTACACGGAGTTGGCAATAGTTTTTTCCGGAGAAGCGGGCACAATACATAAGAAAAGCTGCAAAAGACCAGAATCAGTCTTTTGCAGCTCCCTTATTTCTTTAATACGAACGAGAACGACTATTATGCCTTTACTCCGTTGTATTCGTCAGAAACAGTCAGTTTCTTGCGGCCTTTAGCACGACGTGCAGCTAATACTCTGCGACCGTTAGCGGAAGCCATTCTCTCACGGAAACCGTGTTTGTTTTTTCTCTTTCTGTTAGAGGGTTGAAATGTTCTTTTCATTACTGTATATTGTTTTATGTTATTATTTCACGTAATCGGGCTGCAAAAATAGGGACTTTTTTCAAAATAACCAAGAGTTAAGTCTTTTTCTCTCAAAACTTTTTGCGATTTTTACTGATTTCCATTACTTTTGCACCCGCAAAGCTCAGTGGAGACAATTATATAACATCTAAAATAAAAAATATTAGTATGATTAATGCCCAAGACATTAAAATCGGAACTTGCATCCGTATGGATGGCAAGCTGTACTTTTGTATTGACTTCCTGCATGTAAAGCCGGGAAAAGGTAATACCTTCATGCGTGTAAAACTGAAAGACGTAGTAAACGGTTATGTACTGGAACGTCGCTTTAACATCGGTGAAAAACTGGAAGATGTACGTGTAGAACGTCGTCCGTATCAGTTCTTATATAAAGAAGGTGAAGATTACATCTTCATGAACCAGGAAACTTTCGACCAACACCCCATTGCCCACGACCTGATCAATGGTGTTGACTTCCTGTTGGAAGGTGCTGTGCTGGAAGTAGTATCTGATGCTTCTACTGAAACAGTTCTTTATGCTGATATGCCTATAAAGGTTCAAATGAAGATTACTTATACCGAACCGGGTGTAAAGGGTGATACAGCTACAAACACGTTGAAACCTGCTACTGTAGAGTCTGGTGCAACTGTGCGCGTTCCGCTGTTCATCAATGAAGGTGAAACAATTGAAATCGACACTCGTGACGGTTCTTATGTAAGCCGTGTGAAGGCATAAGCCGATCCCCCGACTACATAATTACGATTATACAAGCTGCCTGTCAGAAGAATTAAACACTTCTGGCAGGCAGTTTTTTTTCTATAGGGAAGCAAAAGAATATACGATTGGGAAGATTATCGGAAAAGAATGATTTATCTTTGTAAGCAATAAGCAATAGAATTGCACCATGAGTAAACTGATAAAGACAGACAACGAATATAAAGAGTGGATAGGCGAACTGAAACAGCGTATCCGCCAGAGTCAGATTAAGGCAGCGGTAAAAGTAAATACGGAGTTATTGAAACTATACTGGAGTATAGGAGGTGATATAGTCCGGTTGAAAGCGGAAGCAAAATGGGGAGATGGCATCATTGAACAATTATCCCAAGATCTAAAGACGAATTTTCCAGATATGAGTGGCTTTTCTTCGCGCAACCTTTGGTATATGAAGAAATGGTATTCTTTTTATTCTCAGCCTGATACAAAACTGCCACAAGTTGGGGCGGAAAATAAAAGTGAGAAACTGCCACAAGTTGGGGCGGAAAATAAAAGTGAGAAACTGCCACAAGTTGTGGCAGAAATAGAAAAGCTCTTTTTCGCAGTTCCATGGGGACATCAACGCTGTATCATTGATAAAATAAAGAACATAAAAGAGGCTGTATTCTATATTAATAAAACTGTAGAAAATGGCTGGAGCCGAAATATGTTACTTAATATGATAGAAAGTAGTCTCTATTACAGAGAAGGTGCTTCTATTAACAATTTCTCATCATGCCTACCGGCATCACAAAGCAGCCTTGCACAGGAACTAACAAAGGACCCTTATAATTTCGACTTCCTCACCCTGCGTGATGGTTATCTTGAACGGGAGTTGGAAGATGCCCTAACTGACAATATCACCAAATTCCTCATTGAATTAGGAAATGGTTTTGCCTATGTAGGACGGCAAGTACGCCTTGAAGTCGGTGGTGATGAATTCTTTATCGATCTGCTATTTTATCATCTCAAACTACGCAGTTATGTAGTGATAGAGTTAAAAACGGGAGACTTCCAGCCCGAATATATTGGTAAGTTAGGTTTCTATGTCTCTGCCATCAATCATGAGATGAAACTGCCACAAGACAATCCAACTATAGGATTGCTAATTTGTAAAAGTAAGAACAACATAGTGGCACGATATACACTGGACACAGCCAACCTGCCCATCGGTATCTCTGAATATGAATTAAGTCAGCTTTACCCAAAAGATTTCAAGAGTACCCTGCCCAGCATTGAAGAAATAGAAAACGAACTAAAAGATTAATACCTATGAGATACTCCGTCATTATTCCTGTATACAACCGTCCCGACGAAGTAGACGAACTGTTGCAAAGTCTGACCGAACAGAGTTTCAAAGACTTTGAAGTCGTGATTGTGGAAGATGGTTCCTCCATTCCCTGTAAGGAGGTAGTGGACACATATCAGGATAAACTGGACATACACTATTACAACAAACCGAATTCCGGTCCCGGACAAACCCGTAACTATGGCGCCGAACGAAGCGCGGGGGAATACCTGATCATCCTCGATTCCGACTGCATCCTACCCGCAGGTTATCTCGCCGCCATTGAAAAAGAACTGCAAGCCAGCCCTGCCGATGCTTTCGGCGGACCAGACCGGGCTCACGAGTCTTTTACAGATATACAAAAGGCCATCAACTACTCCATGACCTCTTTCTTTACTACCGGAGGCATCCGGGGAGGAAAAAAGAAAATGGATAAGTTCTATCCGCGCAGTTTCAACATGGGTGTTAAGCGAGACGTATATGCTGCATTGGGCGGTTTTTCAAAGATGCGATTCGGAGAAGACATAGACTTCAGCATCCGGATATTTAAAGGCGGTTACCGCTGCCGGTTATTCCCCGATGCATGGGTATATCATAAACGCCGCACGGACTTAAAGAAATTCTTCAAGCAAGTGCATAATTCGGGAATTGCACGCATCAATCTATATAAGAAATATCCGGAATCACTGAAAGTCGTCCACCTCCTGCCCGCAGCATTCACACTGGGAGTAGCGGTACTGCTGCTTGATGCTCCTTTCTGCCTTTACAGTCTGACGCCCATTGCTTTGTACGCACTGCTGGTATGCATAGACTCTTCCATCCAGAACCGAAGCCTGCGCATCGGCATCTATTCCATTGCCGCCTCCTTTATCCAACTCATCGGATACGGCACAGGCTTTTGGAGAGCATGGTGGAATCGCTGCATACTCGGCCAAGATGAGTTTGAGGCTTTCAAAAAGAACTTTTATAAGTGATTAGCGATTAGTGATTAACATGGAGAAACTGACTATCAATCAGTGGGCGGAAGAAGACCGTCCGCGGGAAAAAATGATGCTGAAGGGAGCGGAAGCCTTGAGCGATGCTGAATTGCTTGCCATCCTTATCGGTTCGGGAAACACAGAAGAAAGCGCGGTATCACTTATGCAACGGGTACTTTCCACTTGCGGCAACGACCTCAATCAATTGGGTAAATGGGAAGTGCAGGACTTTTCCCGCTTCAAAGGCTTCGGTCCCGCCAAGAGCATCACCATCATGGCAGCATTGGAACTGGGTAAACGCCGCAAGCTACAGGAACGTCCGGAGCGTGCCACCATCCGCTCTTCCAAAGACATCTACGAAATCTTTCACCCGCTTCTTTGCGACCTGGCACACGAAGAATTCTGGGTTCTACTCCTTAACCAGGCTTCCCGCGTCATCGACAAATCCCGCATCAGCCGCGGCGGCATCGACCAGACTACTGCCGACGTACGCAGCATCCTGCGCGAAGCCTTAATACAACGAGCCACACAAATAGCTCTGATACACAACCATCCTTCCGGCAGCCCACGCCCCAGCACAGACGACCAACGCCTGACGCAACTTGTCCAAAAAGGCGCTCAGACAATGAACATCCGTCTCATCGACCACGTTATTGTAACAGACGGAAAGTATTATAGCTTTAACGATGAAGGAATGATTTAAGAGAAAGCATTAAAGGAAGTCACCCGGATCTTCCTTACCGCTCATGTAAAAGATGGCATCTTTTGCTACGAAAGGTGGCATCTTTCACATCAAAAGATGGCATGTTTTGCTACAAAAGATGGCATCTTTTACATGGGCGGTAAGAAAGATACAGATGAAAGATAGTAATGTTTGATGTAAAAGGTAGTAATGTGCTTAATAAAAGGTCTTAATATTCGAGTTGCAGAGTGCTTGTGACAGGCTTTTTCAAAACCCGTTCCTTTGTAGTTTCAATTTATTTCTTTAGCTTTGCTTCACGAAGATGAGTTGCATTCAGCATAATGCAAATAAATTTGCTTCTGCTTCCGGTTTCAACTATCTTTGCCTAACTAAAATGAAACGAATATGACCAAGTTTGAAATAGAAGAAAAAATAGTAGCAATGCTCAAAACCGTATTCGACCCGGAAATCCCGGTAAATGTATACGATCTGGGACTTATCTACAAAATAGATGTCTCCGACAGCGGAGAAGTAAATATTGATATGACCTTGACAGCCCCCAACTGTCCGGCAGCCGACTTCATCATGGAAGACGTGCGCCAGAAAGTGGAATCAGTTGACGGTGTATCTGCCGCCACCATCAATCTGGTGTTCGAACCGGAATGGGACAAGGACATGATGAGCGAAGAAGCCAAACTGGAACTGGGATTCCTGTAATTTGCAATTAGTAATTTGTAATTCAACAGAATAGCACGGTTATGAAGAATGTATATTTCCTTTCGGACGCACACCTCGGCTCACGTGCCATCGAACACGGGCGTACACAAGAGCGACGCCTCGTTAATTTCCTCGACAGTATCAAGCACAAGGCTTCTGCCGTATACTTACTGGGAGATATGTTCGACTTCTGGTATGAATTCAAGACCGTTGTGCCGAAAGGATATACCCGTTTTCTGGGAAAGCTGTCCGAACTGACGGACATAGGAGTGGAAGTGCATTTCTTCACAGGTAACCATGATATTTGGTGCGGCGACTATCTGACCCGCGAGTGCGGCGTCATCATGCACCGCGAACCGCTCACCACGGAAATATACGGCAAAGAGTTCTACCTTGCCCACGGCGATGGTTTGGGCGACCCCGACAAGAAGTTCAAATTTCTGCGCTCCATGTTTCACAGCGAATTCCTGCAAACCCTTTTCTCCGCCATACACCCGCGTTGGAGTATGGAGCTAGGACTGAATTGGGCAAAACATAGCCGTCTGAAACGTGTGGACGGCAAGGAGCCCGACTATATGGGTGAAGACAAAGAATTCCTGGTGCTCTACACCAAGGAATACCTGAAAAGTCACCCGAATATCAACTACTTCATCTACGGACACCGCCACATCGAACTGGACCTGATGTTGAACGCCACCGCCCGTGTCACCATATTGGGAGACTGGATTAATTATTTCTCCTACGCCGTATTCGACGGTGAGAATCTCTTCCTTGAGAACTTTATTGAAGGAGAAACCAAACTATAATCCATCCCGGAAGCCCTCTTAAAGCGCCAACCAACCGCCCAATCCGATATGAACCTTTTAAGACTGAAACACCTTTTTGCCGGATGTTTTCTTGCTGTAAGTACCCTTCCGGCATGGGGACAAGCCGCCCCTACCCTTGCTATCCGCATCGACGACCTTGGAGCTTTCCACTCCGTCAACGAGGCTTGTATTCAAACTTATCAGTTGGGCATCGCCCGCTCGGTAGAAGTGATGCCTGTAGCCGCCTGGTATCCGGAAGCCGTTCGTCTACTGAAAGAAAATCCGGGATTGGATGCCGGACTACATTTAGTCATTACCAGTGAATGGGAAAATGTAAAATGGCGCCCCCTGACGTATTGTCCCAGCCTGACGGACGAGAACGGATATTTTTATCCGATGATGGGGGCTAATCCGGCCTATCCGGGACAGTCGGTTATGGAAAACAAATGGGATATCAAAGAGGTGGAGCAAGAATTCCGTGCGCAGATAGAAATGGCACTGAAGAACATTCCCCAACTCAGTCATATGACAGGGCACATGCTGTCCACCGGATTCACGAAAGAAGTGAACGAATTGGTGTTGCGACTGGCAAAGGAGTACAACCTCCCTTCCATTGACCGCATGGATTCACCCGAAGATTACCGGTTCACCTATATCGGATATGATGGTCCGAGCCGGACATCGGCTGAAAAAGAAGAGAGCTTCATCCGTTCCCTCAATAAACTGGAAGCCGGTAAACGGTATCTGTTCCTCGACCATCCGGCACTGGATAACGAAGAAATGAGAACTGTCTTTCATATCGGCTACGAACAAGTAGCACTCGACCGGCAGGGAGTGACAGACCTCCTCACCAGCCCGCGCGTAAAGCAAGTCATTGAAGATAAAGGCATCAAACTAATTTCCATCAACCAGTTGACAAAAGGACTTCCACGTAGCACTGCCTCTAAAAAACTGGAGAAAGCTATGGAAAAATACCTGGATGCAGTGCAGAAAGCTAACCAGGACCTGCACAGCATCATGATAGTGCAACATGGTAACGTGCTTGCCGAAAAGTGGATAGGTGAAGGGAAAGAAGATGAGCCGCACATTCTGAGCTCTGTCAGTAAGACATTTACCGCCTCGGCTGTAGGACTCCTCATTTCAGAAGGAAGGCTAAAACTGACGGATAAAGTAATCTCTTTCTTCCCGGATAAGCTACCCGCAAACGTCAGTGAAAACCTAAAAGCCATGACTATCCGCGACTTACTGGCTATGACTTGCGGACATGATACAGCCCCGAGCGTCAATACCCAGGCTACTGAAACTCCCGCCAAGGATTGGGTGGAGCAATTCCTCGCTCATCCCGTAGAACATAAGCCGGGCACTTTCTTTGCTTATAACAGTCTCGGAACCTATATGCTTTCCGCCATTGTGCAGAAAGTGACCGGAGAAAAGCTAGTGGATTATTTATATCCACGACTGTTCCGTCCACTGGGCATCGTCAATGTGAAGTGGCAGGAAAGCCCGCAAGGAATCAATTGCGGCGGCTGGGGACTATACCTCAAAACCGAAGACCTTGCCAAGATGGGACAACTCTTCCTGCAAAAAGGGAAGTGGAATGGCCGGCAAGTACTGTCGGAAGAATGGATTGCCGAAACTTCCGCCCGTGCCAATGGGGCCAACGGACAATATATCCTCGTAATTCCTGAAAAAGACGCCGTTATTGCCGTAACAGCACATATCGGAGACATGCAGGTTGAACTGGATCTAATCTGGAAATACCTGCTCCCGGCACTGTAAACAGATGCTTCGTCTATTTAATCTTCTGTAAATGGCCACAAGAAAAGGGAAATGTACAAAACCTTTTTCACCGCAACCTTGTAGTATATCCATAAACCATTAAAAATATACAGTTATGGATGATTTGATTTACAGAAACAATGCGATTGCCGAAGAGAATATCGACCCGCATGGTCGTCCGGCAAAGGATGAATTTGAAGAATTCAGCGAGGAGGTTTCCGAACATACGGACCTTGGATACAAAGAGCAGAAAGTAAAGTCCGCAAAGGAGCGCAAGAAACGTCTCAAGGAAACCATCCCCTTCAAAGCCGCCGAAAAGCTGGGCTTTGACCGGGTGGTGGTGATCCTCACCCGGGACAAAAGCTATGTAAAGAAGCCCATGAACCCCAAGCCCATTGACCTGTGGTACAAGCATTACCCGGCGCTGGCAGAGCAGCTCAAAAACCGCCACAACGTCTATAACAACGCCCTTCGGGAGCTATTGAACTGGGAACAGCAGGGAAAGGCGTGGGTGCTGCATCCCAGCCAGCCCATTGAGATCGGGCGGTTGGAACGCCGCAGCGACAGGCTGCAAGCGGTGTACGATCTGGGCACCGGCGATGCCCAAGTGGCGTTGGACAGTCTCAGGACCTATCTGGCGAAAAGCTGATGGAGGTTATCACCTACACCGTGACGCCGGAGGAGGACGGCGTCTGCGTTCGGCACATTTTGAAGGCGAAGCTCCACTTCTCCACCCACGCCGTAGCCCGGCTCACCCGTGCGGAAAACGGCATCCGGGTCAATGGCATCCACGCCCGGACGGTGGACCCGGTCCATACTGGGGATGTGGTGGCAGCGCGGTCTGACGATCTGCGCCCGCCCAAGCTCCTCCCCACACCGGGAAACTGGCCCCTGCCCATCGTCTATGAGGACGAACACCTGCTGATTCTCAACAAGCCCGCCGGCATGACGGCCCACGCCTCCAATTTTCTGCCGGACACCCCCACCGTGGCGGGGGCGCTGGCCTATCAGCGGGGGCCGGACTTTATCTTTCATGTGGTAAACCGGCTGGATAAGGGCACCACCGGCCTCATGGCCGTGGCCAAAAGCGGCTATATCCATGACCGCCTGCGGCGCACCCTCCACACGGATGGCTTTTACCGGGAATACCGGGCCGTGTGCGTGGGCTGTCCGAAGCCGCCCGCCGGCACCATCGACGCGCCCATTGGCCGGGACGAGACCTCTGCCGTCCGCCGCATGGTCCGCTCCGACGGGCAGCGGGCCGTCAGCCATTACGAGGTCTTATCCCAGCGGGATGGTCTGTCTTTCGTAAAGCTGCGGCCAGAAACGGGCCGCACCCACCAGCTCCGGGTCCACATGGCCCACATCGGCTGTCCGCTGGCCGGAGACTGGCTCTACGGCACGGAGGACCCGGACCTGATCCCCCGCCCCGCTCTCCACGCCTACGCGCTGGCCCTGACCCACCCGGTTACCGGCATTTCCCTGCGCTTCACCGCCCCGATCCCGGCGGACATGGAAAAATTGATTTAACGGAGGAACCACTATGCTCACATGGAATGTCACTTATCACTGCAAGCCCGGCAAGCGGGAGGAATTCTTCAAGGCCATTTCTGATTTAGGCGTCCGGGCCTGCTCCATTCACGAAACCGGCAACCTGAAATACGACTACTTTTTGGACGCTCAGGACCCTGACGCGCTTCTGTTGGTGGAAACCTGGCAAACCCCGGAGGACCAGCAGCGCCACTGCGGGACGAAGACCTTCGCCAAGCTGCAAGCCTTGAAAACAGAGTTCTGCGATACCGTTACCATCGACAAATTCAATGATTGAGAAAAGGGCTGTCCGGCACATTTCCGGACGGCCCTTTTTTTCGTTCTTCTTTACGGCAGGTCAATGGGGCCGTAGGTGTCTGCCAGTTCGCCGTCCACCAGAAACCGCACTTCCTCCACGCTCTCCAGCGACAGCAGGGACTGCTCCAGCGCCAGAACCGCCTGAGACAGGGTCTCCGGCTCCGGCTGGCCCTCCAGCATCAGAGTGACGTCCGTGGAGAAGATCACATGAAAGGAGCCTACAGATGGCGACTAAAACACAGAAGCCGGAAGGCCCTGCCGCGCCGG
>OLSP01003356.1_pt1 | contig 11253 bp, 8 predicted proteins | sample 1672941 | NCBI WGS metagenome assembly OLSP01 (sample SAMEA3136739, study PRJEB25190) | human gut metagenome | reverse complement strand
GAATGCTGCCAGAAACAGCTATGTGATATTAGACCCGAAAGGGGGTGCGAAACGTTCCTACTTGAAAAGAGTAGGCACAGCACTTCATTAAATCAATATTTAATGTGTGTTGGAGAACTAAACACACGAATAGTCGAATGACGGGGTAACGCCCTGAAAGGCTACTTTAATACTCCGACTGGCAGAAACTTGAGTAAACAAGGCTCTGTCAGAAGCTCGGTGAAGTCGGCAGACAGACACCGTAACAGATAATGCTGACGAAAGATTCCCAGAGGTGGGCGTTGTGTCCTATATGCCGGAAGTCTATAAAATATCTATGGTTAGAATGTAGATGAGAGGTCTACTGACGAATCCTTGAATGTACAGGTCTATATCGGGGCTGGATAGAAATGTCCAGTGACACAAACAGTGTCGCTACTGTGGGTGAGTAAGACTCCGCATTTATGAAAATCCATATAACGTTAAAGGCGTTATCAAGGTAGCAGGCTTATAGAGGAAACCTAAGGATATATGTACAGATAGTGTGTTTGGAACGTTGAAAGCTGACAACATGGAGATTTTACTGTCTGTGAAGTGTTCACATCAGAAAGTTATTGTGAGATTAGCAATGATATAAGGTGTGTTAATGTCAGTGAGAGTGGTGGCACAGTACCTATGAAACCGTGATAACAAGCGGTGGAGGGATAGCCACTAGTCATATGAAGAATAGAATTACTAAGAAAAATGGTATGGGTTCGAGTAAGACTAAGAGATGTACTTGCTCCTGCAAACAAGGAGGGTACAGACCATGCTAAAGAAAAACAAGCTCCGCTATAACGAGTATTATGATATGCAACATATTTATGACGAGTTATACGCACAGAGCAAGAACGGTAATAACTTTTATAAGTTACTTGAAATTATTGGTTCGGAACAAAATATTTGTTTAGCTTACCGTAATCTGAAATCAAACAGTGGCAGTAAAACGGCTGGAACGGATGGAATGACGATAGACGATATAAAACAACTCAGCAATGCTGAGATTGTTGCTACCGTTCGGGAAAGCCTTAGCAACTACCGCCCCAAATCAGTCAGACGTGTTTTCATTCCAAAAGCTGGGAGCGATAAAATGCGTCCATTGGGGATTCCGTGTATCTGGGACAGGCTGGTACAACAATGTATCCTGCAAGTCCTAGAGCCGATATGCGAACCAAAGTTCCATAATCATTCCTATGGATTCCGTGCGAATCGAAGTGCCCACCATGCAGTCAGCAGAGTAACGACACTGATAAATTTATCAAAGTATCATTACTGTGTTGACGTAGACATTAAAGGATTTTTCGATAATGTCAATCATGGAAAACTATTAAAACAAATCTGGACACTTGGTATTCGGGATAAAAGATTGATTTGCATTATCAGCAAAATGCTGAAAGCTGAAATTGACGGCGAGGGTGTCCCAGAAAAAGGAACACCACAAGGCGGTCTGTTAAGTCCACTGCTATCCCTCATAGTCCTTAATGAATTAGACTGGTGGGTAAGCAGTCAGTGGGAAACATTCCAGCCGAAGAACCGCAGTAAAAATGGGTGGCTTCAATACGCAAAGAAATATACCAAACTGAAAAGCGGTTTTATTGTACGTTACGCTGATGATTTTAAAATCATGTGTTCAACCTATGGAGAAGCACAAAGATTTTACCACAGTACCGTAGATTTTCTTAATAAAAGACTGAAATTAGAAATCAGTCCAGAGAAATCAAAGGTAGTAAATCTGAAGAAAAATTCATCAGATTTTCTGGGGTTCAAAATCAAAGTCATTCCAAAAGGAAGAACGAAACACGGTTATGTTGCCAAAACAGATATGAACCAAAAAGCATTAAAGAAAGCGAAAACAAATCTAAAGTTAAAGGTAAAAGATATAGCCAGACATACGATTGGCTTCAATATCAGCAGATATAATCTGACAGTTATCGGTATGCAGAATTACTACTGCATAGCAACTAACGTATATAACAACCTGACAGAAGTAAGTTACGCTCTCTTACCGACCATACGAATCCGTTTAAGGAACATTGCAAAATCAGTTCCATTTGAAAGTACAAGTTCAGAATTTCAGAGCAGGACAAAAGGAATCAGACCAAAAACAAAAATAGTGATGATTGCGGATAATCCGCTATTGCCGATTCAAGGAGTACAACACAAAAATCCTATGAATTTCTCGCAAGATATTTGTAATTTTACAAAGCAAGGGAGAAACAAGGTGCATGAGGACGTTGTAGTTGTAACAAAAGAAGAAATCCGAGCGTTGTTGGAAAATGAAAACCCTGCCGATAGCGTAGAGTTTAACGACAATCGTATTTCGGCATATATCGCACAACAAGGCAACTGCTATGTAATGAATCGTCGAGGAACTCCGTCCACTCTGATATGTATTCACAAATCAGACAAAGGAGATAACCTTGATAGATATTCTAATCTGGCATTTGTGGAAATTCCCATTGCAAAGGCAATCCTAACAGAATCAGCAGACGAAGCAAAATCACTGTTAAAAGGTTATGTTCTTAATAGTCAGCAGAAGAAAAAACTGAACAGAATACGGACGAATTACGGATACCAGACAATAACTGGGAAATAACTTATAAATCTATTTGGATATGATGGAACGCCGTATGAAGCGAAAGTTTCATGTACGGTGTGAAGCGGGGGAAAACTTGGAGATAACATCAAAAAGTTACCTATCGCTATAAATCCTGCGAGATACGGGACATCTTCTTGAGAAGAAAGGTTACGAAGTGCGTGTGCTTGATTTGATTTCAATGGAGAAAAGCCATTGTTACAATCCGTTTGTTTATTTGCAGAATGACAATGATGTGCAGAAACTCGTAACCAATCTATTCAAGAGTACCACTCCGAAAGGTTCACAGAGTAATGACCCGTTTTGGGATACGGCAGCGTCAATGCTTCTGCTTGCACTTGTATTTTATCTGCATTATGAAGCACCGCCGGAAGAACAGAATTTTGCAATGGTAATGGAAATGCTCAGAGCCGGGGCGATTGAGGACGAGGACGACCCAAGTCCTTCTCCGCTTGATAATCTGTTTTCAGATTTGATGATAGATAATCCTGACCACATTGCTTTGAAGTATTATCACTCTTATCATTCCGGTTCTTCCAAAACATTAAAATCTATACAGATAACCCTTGCAGCAAGGCTTGAAAAGTTTAACTTGGAAAGTCTTGCTGCTCTTACTTCTGCCGATGAACTGGATTTGCAGTCACTCGGAGAGAAAAAGGTGGCACTGTTTGCACTGATACCGGATAACGACTCTAGTTTCAACTTCTTGGTATCCATTCTTTACACACAGCTTTTTCAGCAGTTGTTTTATGCAGCCGACCATATCCACGGCGGTTGTCTGCCGATGCCTGTTCATTTTATGATGGACGAATTTGCCAATGTTTCACTGCCGGACGACTTCGACAAGATACTGTCGGTTATGCGTTCCCGTGGGGTATCTGTAAGCATCATCTTACAGAACTTGGCACAGCTTAAAGCCTTGTTTGAAAAACAGTGGGAAAGCATTGTGGGTAACTGCGATGAATTTCTTTACCTTGGTGGAAATGAGCAGTCAACCCATAAATATGTGTCGGAGCTGTTGGGCAAGGAAACCATTGATACCAACACGTTCGGAAAGAGTACCGGAAGAAGCGGTAATTATTCCACCAACTATCAGATTAGCGGCAGAGAGTTACTTACCCCTGATGAGGTGCGTATGCTCGATAATCAGTACGCTATTTTGTTTATCCGTGGGGAAAGACCCATTATGGATTTCAAATATGACATTATGAAACACCCGAATGTGGCACTTACCACAGACGGAAAGGCGAGTCCTTATAAGCATGGAGAAGTCACAAAAGATATTGCTTCGATTGCCATTTGGGACATTGACCCTGCAACACTTCCTGAAAAGGAAATGGAAGAAACGAACTGGGAACTTCTTTCCGATGAGGAGATGGAAGCTCTGTTCATAAACAATCAAACAAATTAAATTTTGGAGGTATTCAACTATGACTATTTTTAAGAAAAAAGCAACTGATATTCAGGAAACAAAGAAACTGCCTATGACCGGGAAGGTCAAGAAAGGCTTCCGTGCTTACTGCACAATGGTCATTGTCGGTGCGTTGGCACTTGGAATGACAACGACTGCATTTGCAGCGAATGACCCGCTTACCGTAGTCAACAATCTGTCTGACTTTATCTTCGGACTTATCCGTGCTATCGGTATGATTTTGCTCGGCTTTGGTATCGTGCAGGTCGGTCTTTCACTCAAATCTCACGACCCTTCTCAGAGAGCCAATGGCTTCCTGACTCTTGCGGGCGGTGTCATTATCACTTTTGCGAAAGAAATCCTTACTCTTATCACAGGCTAAGATAAGAGTTACACAGTTATCGAGGGGTGTGCCAAGTTAAGGTACACCCCTTAATTGTAAGGAGGTGCTTTGAATGAGTGATAACTGGGTAGTTCAAAATCTTGAAAATGCCCTTGAAACTTGGAATGAAAAACTGTCGGAAATATGGACGCTCATCACAACTACACCGCAGAACTTTAAGGGCGGGAACATCTGGAAGGTTATCGTTGACATCAACGGTGCAGTTCAGGCTATCGGGCTTGCCTTGCTTGTATTATTCTTCGTGATAGGTATGGTAAAGACCTGCGGAAGTTTTACAGATGTGAAGAAACCGGAACACGCTTTAAAACTCTTTGTCCGTTTTGCATTGGCGAAAGGTGTTATCACATACGGAATGGAACTTATGCTTGCACTATTTAATATCGTGCAGGGGACGATTTCAACCATTATGAATGCTGCCGGATTTGGAACTCCGGAACAGACGACCTTGCCCGCAGAGATGGTAACGACCATAGAGGATTGCGGATTTTTCGAGAGTATTCCCTTGTGGGCGGTAACGCTTATCGGAGGATTATTTATCACAGTGCTTTCGTTCATTCTGATAATGACAGTGTATGGACGATTTTTCAAACTTTATATGTACACAGCACTTGCACCGATACCACTTTCCACATTTGCAGGAGAACCGACACAGAATGTCGGCAAGAGTTTTATCAAGAGCTATTGTGCAGTTCTGCTTGAGGGGGCAGTCATTGTACTTGCTTGTATTATTTTCTCCGTATTTGCTTCATCGCCGCCAGTAGTGAATCCTGACGCAGCAGCAGTTACGCAGGTGTGGGCATATATCGGGGAATTGGTATTTAATATGCTTGTTCTTGTCGGTGCAGTGAAAATATCTGACCGTATTATCCGAGAGATGATGGGACTTTAAGGAGAGATTTTGAGATGAACCAAAGAGATTGTAAGAAATGTGTTTACTATGGAGGTAAACGGAAAGGCAAAGTCTTTTGCCTGAATGATAAATGCGTGAGGGAGAAAGACCGAAACCGCAGGAAAGGAAACAGATATGGAAGTAAAAATTAACCGAGAAATCAGAAATTATACAGAGTCAATGTTTTTTGGACTGTCGCTCAGACAGTTCATTTTTTCTGTTCTCGCTTGTGGCGTTGCGGTAGGACTGTATTTCTTGCTCAAACCGTATGTTGGCACGGAAACCGTATCGTGGGTGTGCATTTTGGGTGCTGCCCCGTTTGCGGCACTTGGCTTTGTGAAGTACAACGGTATGACCGCAGAGAAAGCAATCTATGCGTGGATAAAGTCGGAGTTTTTGATGCCGAAGAAGCTGGTATTTCACTCTACCAATGTTTATTACGAACTGATGAAGCCAAGCATTGAACAGAAACAGAAGGAGGTATTGAAGTCAAATGATTAAGACTCTTACGAACCTGTTTAAGCAGGATAAAGAAAAATTTGTTGTACCGAAAGGGGTGCAGGACGTGATTCCCGTGGCAGCTATCTTTGATGATGGCATTTTCAAAGTGGGAAAGGATAAGTATTCAAAGACTTATCGTTTTACGGATATTAACTATGCAGTGGCAAGTCGTGAGGATAAGGAAGCGATGTTCCTTGAATATTCCGAACTTCTGAACTCCCTTGACAGTGGTGCAACGACAAAAATCACAATCAATAACCGTCGGCTCAACAGACTGGATTTTGAGCAGACAATCCTTATTCCGACAACCGGAGATAATCTGGACGAGTATCGAGAGGAATACAACAAAATGCTTCTTGATAAGGCAACGGGTGCAAACTCCATTGTTCAGGATAAGTATATTACCATTTCCATCAATAAAAAGAGCGTGGAGGACGCAAGAACATATTTTGCCCGTGTCGGTGCAGATTTGATTGCTCACTTCGGCAGGCTTGGAAGTAAGTGCGTGGAACTGGAAACAGACGAAAGACTTCGTATTTTTCACGACTTTTATCGTGTGGGAGAGGAAAGTTCTTTCCACTTTGATATTAAGGAAACAAGAAAAAAAGGACACGATTTTAAGGATTATATCTGCCCTGACACAATGGAATTTGAAAAGGACTATTTCAAGATGGGAAACCGTTATGGAAGAGTCCTTTTTCTTCGTGAATATGCGTCCTATATCAAGGACAGTATGGTAGCGGAACTTACTGATATGAACAGAAATCTGATGATGTCCATTGATATTGTTCCCGTTCCGACTGATGAAGCAGTAAAGGAAGCAGAGAACCGTTTGCTTGGTGTGGAAACCAATATCACGAACTGGCAGCGTAGGCAGAATGCCAATAATAACTTCTCTGCAACTGTTCCGTATGATATGGAGCAGCAGAAGAAAGAAATGAAAGAGTTCCTCGATGACCTTACGACCCGTGACCAGAGAATGATGTTCGCTGTTATCACAATGGTTATTACAGCAGACAGCAAAGAACAGCTTGAGAATGATACGGAAGCATTGCTTACCACGGCAAGAAAACATCTTTGCCAGTTTGCAACACTGAGATTTCAGCAGGTAGATGGACTCAACACGGTAATGCCGTTTGGAACAAGAAAGATTGATGCGTTCAGAACACTTACAACAGAGAGCCTTTCGGTATTTATCCCATTCAGGGTGCAGGATATTTTCCACGAGAACGGTATCTATTACGGTCAGAATGTTATCAGCAAAAATATGATTATCGCAGACCGTAAGCAGCTTTTGAATGGTAACTCCTTTATTCTCGGTGTATCTGGTGGCGGTAAGTCATTTGCGGCAAAGGGAGAAATCATCAATCAGGTGCTTTCTTCAGACGCAGATATTATCATCATCGACCCTGAGCGAGAGTATTCACAGCTTGTCAATGCAATGGGCGGAGAGGTAATCAATATTTCTGCTACTTCCGACAATCACATCAATGCAATGGATATGAATAAGGATTACGGCGACGGTGCAAACCCTGTCATTTTGAAATCCGAGTTTATTATGTCCCTTTGTGAACAGCTTATCGGAGGAACAAATCTCGGAGCGAAGCAGAAGTCTATCATTGACCGTTGCACGGCAAGCGTGTATCGCAGTTATCAGCAGAATGACTATCAGGGACATATACCGACCTTGCAGGATTTCAGGGCAGAACTTTTGCAGCAGGACGAACCGGAAGCAAAGGAACTGGCACTTGCCATTGAACTTTTCACACACGGTTCTCTGAATACCTTTGCAAAGCAGACGAATGTGGATACCAATAATCGTCTTATCTGCTATGACATTCTTGATTTGGGTAAACAGCTTATGCCGATTGGTATGCTTGTTGTCCTTGACTCTATCCTGAACCGTATCACACAGAACCGTGCAAAGGGTAAGAACACCTTTATCTTCATTGATGAGATTTATCTTCTGTTCCAGCACGAATACTCTGCAAACTTCCTCTTTACCTTGTGGAAGCGTGTGAGAAAATACGGTGCATACGCAAGTGGAATCACTCAGAATGTCGATGACCTTTTGCAGAGCCACACAGCGAGAACAATGCTTGCAAACTCAGAGTTCATCATTATGCTGAATCAGGCTTCCACAGACAGGCTTGAGCTTGCAAAACTTCTGAATATTTCTGACCTCCAGATGTCCTATATCACGAATGTGGAAGCAGGACACGGACTTATCAAGGTGGGAAGTTCGCTTGTACCGTTTGCAAACAAATTCCCTAAGAACACGAAACTTTATAAACTGATGACGACCAAACCAGGCGAAGCATAAGGAGGGATTTACAATGTCTAAGATTCAATTTCGCAATGCTGCACACAGAGATTTTGTATTGGAAAATCTGGATAAGTGCAAAGTCAACGACTGCTATCACAGAGCTTTTTTCTATGTGATGGGTATTTCAGAAGAAACAAGAATGAACATCGGAAAGATGTTTGATTTTAAGAGGGATTGCATCATACCGGAAGGTATGCACGGCGGTTGGCAGACAAGTGGCACAGTCAAGGTCTGCCACCTTGCCTTTAATCTCTGGAATGGATTTACGGAAGAAGGCAGGGAAAATCTCTATACACCGGAGGAACTGTTCTGTTGCGGATATGCTCCGTATTTTATGGAGGGTATCAAGTTGAGGTATCCGGAGTATTGCAGAGATTTGACTCCACCTAAGAGAAATGATATGGAAAGGTAAGAGAAAATGAGCAGAAAAATCTATATTATTATTGCGATGGTGTTTACGGTAGTGTTGTCTGTAAGCACCTTCTTTATTATCCGTAATCACATTGACTCTGCCAAGCAGAATGAAGTCTATGATAACCTTGCGGAGATTGTGGAGGACGAGCCGCCAAAGGAAAATGAGGGCGTGACGTTTTCGGAAGATAAGGACTATCTTGCGGAATATCTTGAACTCTATCGGCAGAATGAGGATATGGTGGGTTGGATAAAGGTTGAGGATACCAATATCAACTATCCGGTCGTGCAGTCTGTAAATGAGCCGAACTTCTACCTGAAGCACAAGTTTGATAAGACCTATTCCGCTTATGGTTGCCCGTATGTGCAGGAAAATTGTGATGTGCAGAAACCTTCAGACAACATCATTATATACGGACACCATATGAATGACGGCTCGATGTTTACGGGACTGATGAAGTACAGAAACAAGAGCTTTTGGGAAGGTCATAAGACGATTACCTTTGATACACTGACGGACAGACATCAGTACGAAGTGATTGCAGTCTTTAAGACGGTTGTTTATACAAACAGCTCCGACAGCTTTAAGTATTATGAGTTTACGGACGCAGAAAATGCGGCAGAGTTTGATGCGTATGTTGCTAAGTGCAAGGAACTTTCTCTGTATGATACCGGAGTATCGGCAGAGTATGGCGACAAGCTTATTTCTCTTTCTACTTGTGAATATTCAAGAAACAATGGCAGGCTTGTTGTTGTCGCTAAGAGAGTGGATTAAACCCCACTCTCTATTATTTTTCGAGAAAGGAGGAAACCGATGGCTGATATAAAAACAAGAGATACAAGCAAAGGTACAATCAAGACCATAAATAAGGCAGCAGTTGCCACGGAGCGAATGAAGAAAGCCTATGTGATGACGAAAGATAAGGCAGAACATTCCACCAATGCTTCGGAAAATTCCGCAGAGGAATATGCTTCCGATAAAATCGAAGCGGCAACGGATAGGGTTGTTCACGAAACTGCATACCGTGCGGATAAAGTCGGCAGATGGGGTATGCGTGAAACAAGGCAGAATTATCAGAAAGCCAAAACGGGAATTGAGAATTTCAAGACCAAGCGTGCAGAGAAACAGCTTCAGAAACAATCGGTCAATCCTGTCGGAAAACAGAGCATCCGAACTCTGGAGCGTACGGAGAAAACAATTAAACAGTCTGCAAGGTCGGCAGGAAATACGACAGTCAAGACCGTATCGAAAGGTGCAACCAATACTGTTCAAAGGTCGGTTAAGACCGCAGAACAAACGGCAAAGACTTCTATTAAGACCACAAAAGAAGCTGCCATTATAGCACAGAAAACAGCAAAAACAACAGCCAAAGCAACACAGAAAGCAGCTCAGACGGCAAAGAAAGCGGCGAAAGCCACAGCAGATACCGTCAAAGCGACAGCGAAAGCTACCGTTGCGACAGTCAAAGCGATTATTGCAGGGACAAAAGCACTTGTAGCAGCAATCGCAGCAGGCGGTTGGATAGCGGTGTTGATTATTATGATTGTCGTATTGTTTGGTGCTGCCGTAGCAATGTTTGGAGGAGGAAGTGACAGTAATTCCTATACTCCGGTAAGTGCAGAGGTAGAAGCCTATGAACCCATCATACAGAAGTATGCCAAAGAGTACGGCATTCCTGAGTATGTAGAACTTATCAAGGCGGTTATGATGCAGGAAAGCGGTGGCAGAGGACTTGACCCTATGCAGGCAGCAGAGGGAAGTTTCAATACAAGGTATCCGCACGAACCTAATGGAATTAAAGACCCTGAATATTCTATCCAGTGTGGAGTTCAGGAATTGAAAGCGGCTCTTACTTCGGCAGAAGTGGAAAGTCCGATAGATATGGAGCATATCAAACTTGCCTTGCAAGGCTACAACTTCGGTAATGGGTATATTTCTTGGGCAAAAACAAAGTATGGCGGTTATTCTTATGCCAATGCAGTGGAGTTTTCCACTCAGCAGGCACAAAGGCTTGGTTGGGACAGTTATGGAGATACCCAATATCCGGCTCACGTTCTGAGATACTATCCGTATGGGCGAGCCTTTACTGCCGGAGGTAATCAGGCGATTGTTGAGGTTGCCTTGACACAGCTAGGCAATCAGGGCGGACAACCTTACTGGAGCTGGTACGGCTTTAATAGTCGAGTGGAATGGTGTGCCTGCTTCGTATCTTGGTGTGCTGACCAATGCGGGTATATTGAAAGCGGACTTGTTCCGAAATTTGCAGGTTGCGTGGATGGTGCAAACTGGTTTAAGTCAAATGGAAAATGGCAAGACCGCACTTATGAACCAAAGGTAGGAGATATTATCTTCTTTGATTGGGAAGGCGACGGTACAACAGACCACGTTGGTATCGTAGAGAAGTGTGAGAATGGCACAGTTTATACCGTAGAGGGCAACTCAGGCGACACCTGCAAGCAAAGACAGTACGCAGTCGGAAGCAGCAATATCTATGGATACGGTATTCCGGCATATTAAAAATTCCAGACGGTGTCTGGAAAATCGAAAAGATGGCTGCTCAGTTGAGTAGCCATCGGGTACATTATGAGAAATCGGTTGTTTCTCTGTTATTCAGGAAAATATGGTGTGTGTGATAAGTGAAGCTGAAAAGCATATCGGCATTTTCTTTACTGCCGTCTAAAAAGGAAATATCATCGG
>OLSP01003351.1_pt1 | contig 11262 bp, 15 predicted proteins | sample 1672941 | NCBI WGS metagenome assembly OLSP01 (sample SAMEA3136739, study PRJEB25190) | human gut metagenome | reverse complement strand
GACTGCAAATGGGTTATCTTCCAAAGCATAGTCAGCACAGCGTCCGACAATAACACAGGATTCTCTTTCAGCCAGTTTCTTAATGGTATCAAACTGGGCAAGAAATACCTTATGGCTGATGGGCATATCCATAAAGGATGACGCATTATAACCGAAGGAATAAGTATCCATTACCAGGTTATAGAGGAAGGAGTTGGTAGGTCTCTCATCGTGGCTCTTAATCATCTCCTCACAAAAGCCGCTTTCCTTGGCTGCCCTTGTCAGAAGCTCCTTATCTAAGCATTTGATGCCAAAATATTCTGCTACCTTCTCGCCGATTTCACGTCCGCCTGAGCCAAACTGACGGCCTATTGTTATGATTGTATTCATACAACTACCTCCTTGTTCAAGGTAAGCAAGCTACCTTTTATAAATACTATTATAAAGAAAAACTGATAAAAATTCAATGATAAAAAGCAAAAACTCCCCGGTCTGTCACAACCGCGGAGTTTCCGCCATTTCAGCACATATTATTCTGCTGTTTTTCCTAATTCCAATCGTGCCGTTTCTTTAATGTTTTTTCTTTTTTTCATAATCGATAAGCACCTTGCCGCCTTCTACAACGAGAATAACAGCAAGAATAACGATAGGTATGATAACTACGCACTGAAGGCCTTCCTTGATAACAGTGCCTGTACCGCCCATCAGCTTCACAACATTGTTCTTAAAGGAAAGGATCAGGGAAGAAATACACGCAACGAGCATGAATACCATAGGGAAATACAGCATCCGGTTAGGCTTGTTGGTCTTAGCCAGATATACCGCAATGGCAAGGAATGCAGGTACGGCAACCAGCTGGTTGCAGGCGCCGAACAGCGGCCATACATTCTGATAGCCTGCCAGGCACAGTACGAAGCCGAAGAAAGCGGTAATAATGGTAGCCACATACATATTGCTGAGCACGTTCTTCTTTTCCCCGTTTCCGGCGAACAGCTCCTGGAACATGAACGTCCCAGTCTCGTACCGGTATCCAGTGAAGTCAGGGCAAATGCGGACACCGCCAGGGCGATGATGGTATAAGTTGCCTGAGCCGCTGTTGCATTGAAGCCCATTTTTACGAAAAAGCCCTTGATGGCGGATGCAAATACTACAGTAGGTGATGCCATATCCGCAGGGATGGAACCGTCTGCAGAAAGCGTACCGATAGCGATCAGGGAAATAACTGCCAGAACGCATTCGATTAACATGGAACCATATCCGATTGCCAGCGCGTCCTGTTCATGATCCAGCTGCTTTGAGGTCGTACCGGAACCAATCAGGGAATGGAAGCCGGATACGGCGCCGCAGGCCACGGTGATGAACAGTACGGGGAACAGATAGCTGCTTCCTACCTTGAAGCCCACATAAGCGGGAGTTACAATTGTAGGATGCGCTCCGATAATTCCCACAATTGCCGCGACCATCATGAAATACAGCAGGAAGCTGTTCAGATAATCTCTCGGCTGGAGCAGAATCCATACAGGCGTAACGGACGCAATACAGATGTAAATAAATACAAAACCAATCCAGAAGCTCTTGGGAAGGTTAATCGGGCATACAAGGCCGATTCCGATGCAGATAGCAAGCAGAACCACGCCTACAATGGTGGAAACAATCAGCGGCGCATTCTTTCTGTAAACCAGGACGCCGAAAATATTGCCAGCGGAATGAAAAGGATGGATGCCATGGCTACGGAACCATTGGCAGTACCCTCAACCGCACCTGGGAATATCCCGGTTACACCTTCGCCGCAGGTAAAGCTGGCGGCTACGATATCCGCAAATGCAGCGATAACCAGCAGCAGTACAAGCCATGCAAAAACGGTGAAAAGCACCTTGCAGCGATGGCCGATGTTCTCCTCAATAACCTCTCCCAGGGATTTTCCCTGATGACGGATGGATACGAAGATGGAGCCGAAGTCCTGAACAGCCCCGAAGAAAATACCGCCGATAACAATCCATAAAAATACCGGAACCCAGCCGAACAGAGCCGCCTGGATAGGTCCGTTGATAGGACCGGCGCCGGCGATGGATGAAAAATGGTGGCCCAGCAGAATCGGTGTCTTCGCCGGAACATAGTCCACACCGTCTTCCATGGTATGGGCCGGTGTTTCATTCTGGGAGCTTAAGCCCCACGCCTTTGCCAGATATTTGCCGTATGTATTGTATGCTACGACAAAAATGACAATAGCAAGTAAAATAAGAACAATTGCACTCACACTAAATCCCTCCTGTTTGTTAAAAAATTTACAAAAAATTAAAATATTTTCAAAATTCTTGACTATATTTGGCGGTTATTATGGTAGAATATCCACAACTTTAAGTCGGGCATAAAAATGTTACAAAATATTCGTATTATTTTGGTTGAAACATCACACAGTGGGAACATCGGTTCTGCTGCACGTGCGATGAAAACGATGGGATTATCCAATCTCTATTTAGTATCACCAAAATCGGTGGATGAACAATCTATTGCATTAGCCGCTGGCGCAGATGACCTCGTTCGAAATGCCCAAATTGTCGATACTTTTGAGCAAGCAATAGAAGATTGCTCTTTGGTAATTGGTACCAGTGCGAGATTGCGTCATTTACAGAGTACATTGATTGAACCTAGAGAATGTGCCGAGAAAGCCTGTGCTCATCAAGGCCAAGTAGCGATTGTGTTCGGTCGTGAGCGTGTTGGGCTCACAAATGAAGAATTACTTAAATGTCATTATCATTTAAATATTCCCGCTAACCCTGAATATTCCTCGCTAAATCTAGCGATGGCCGTACAGTTAGTGAGTTATGAAATGCGGATGGCATTTTTAGCTAAAGAAAGAGCGGAAAGTACACTTTCTACAATAGAAAATATCTATCCGACAGCGCAAGAAATGGAGTATTTTTTTGCGCATACGGAACAGGTATATCAATCACTTGGTTTTATTCAAAATCAAGGTGTTATACAAAAGTTAAGACGGCTTTATAACCGTTCTTCTCTCGAAAAAAATGAATTAAATATTTTGCGTGGAATGTTAAGTGCGGTCGAAAAACGCCTTAATCTGCAAAAAGACTAAAATTGACTATCATAGTCAGATATGTAAACTATCCAAACGACGATTAATAGGGATGCTTTATGAAACTTACATCTAAAGGACGATACGCGGTTACCGCAATTTTAGATATCGCATTACACGCAGGGACAGATCCAGTTTGTTTAGCGGATATCTCAGAACGTCAAAATATTTCACTTTCTTATCTTGAGCAATTATTTGCAAAATTGCGTCGTGGTGGATTAGTAAAAAGCGTTCGTGGCCCAGGTGGTGGCTATCGTTTAGCGTTACCAACTGATCAAATTTCTATCGGTATGGTGATTTCAGCCGTAAATGAGAACATTAATGTCACAAGATGCCTTGGTAAAGGAAATTGCAAAGGCGGAGTGGAGTGTTTAACTCATTCTTTATGGCAAGATTTAAGTGATCGCATTTCTGATTTTTTAGATGAGATTACATTAGCTGAGCTTGTAGAGAAAAAAACTGGGAAGCATAAAGCTCACAAAGATTTTGATGACTTAATTGTAGTCAACCAATAATGGGAAAGTAGATTAAAGTGCGGTCAAATTGATAGCATTTTTAGTAGTTATTTAGGAGTGAAAATGAAATTACCAATTTATTTAGATTATGCAGCAACATGTCCAGTGGATGAACGTGTAGCTAAAAAAATGATGGAATATTTAACCATTGATGGTGTATTCGGTAATCCAGCATCTCGTTCACATAAATTTGGCTGGCAAGCTGAAGAAGCCGTTGATATTGCACGTAATCAAATTGCGGATTTGATTGGTGCAGATTCACGTGAAATTGTGTTTACTTCAGGCGCAACGGAAGCCGATAACCTTGCAATTAAAGGTGCGGCACACTTTTATCAAACAAAAGGTAAGCACATTATCACCTGCAAAACTGAACACAAGGCTGTATTGGATACTTGCCGTCAATTAGAGCGTGAAGGCTTTGAAGTGACCTATTTAGATCCAGAAGAAGATGGTTTAATCGATCTTGAGAAATTTAAAGCAGCATTGCGCCCAGACACAATTGTTGTGTCAATTATGCATGTGAATAATGAGATTGGCGTGATTCAAGATATTAAAGCAATTGGTGAGCTTTGCCGTGCAAACAAAACAATTTTCCACGTAGATGCGACACAAAGTGTCGGTAAAGTCGAAATCAATCTTGCGGAATTACAGGTTGATTTAATGTCAATGTCTAGCCACAAATTGTACGGACCAAAAGGTATCGGGGCATTATATGTTTGCCGTAAACCGCGTGTTCGTTTAGAAGCCATTATCCATGGTGGTGGTCACGAACGTGGCATGCGTTCTGGTACATTACCTGTACACCAAATTGTTGGTATGGGTGAAGCTTATCGTATTGCAAAAGAAGAAATGGCAACAGAAATTCCTCGTATCAGAGCTTTACGTGACCGTTTATATAATGGCTTGAAAGAAATTGAAGAAACCTATGTAAATGGTTCAATGGAACACCGCGTAGCAAATAATTTAAATATCAGCTTTAACTATGTTGAAGGTGAATCCTTAATGATGGCATTGCGTGATGTAGCAGTTTCTTCTGGTTCGGCTTGTACTTCAGCGAGTTTAGAGCCATCTTATGTATTACGTGCATTAGGTCGTAATGATGAATTAGCACATAGCTCAATTCGTTTCACACTTGGTCGTTGGACAACGGAAGAAGAAATTGATTACACCATTAATTTAATGCATGGTGCAGTAGCGAAACTTCGTGAATTATCCCCACTTTGGGATATGTTCAAAGAAGGCATTGATTTAAACACTATTGAGTGGGCAGCCCACTAATTTTCAAGGCGGCTTGACCGCCTGATAGCAACTTATTTAGGAAAGGAACATAATATGGCATACAGCGAAAAAGTTATTGATCATTATGAAAATCCACGCAACGTAGGTTCGATGGATAAAAAAGATAATTCAGTAGGAACTGGTATGGTTGGCGCACCGGCTTGTGGTGACGTTATGCAGTTACAAATCAAAGTAAATGATAGTGGCATTATTGAAGATGCGAAATTTAAAACTTATGGTTGTGGCTCAGCGATTGCATCAAGTTCTTTAATTACCGAATGGGTAAAAGGTAAATCTTTAGATGAAGCAGGTGCAATCAAAAACAGTCAAATTGCGGAAGAACTTGAATTACCACCGGTAAAAGTTCACTGCTCAATTTTAGCAGAAGATGCAATTAAAGCCGCTATTGCTGACTATAAAAATAAACAAGGTAAGTAATCAAAAGTGCGGCCGAAAATGACCGCACTTTATACTTAATATATGAGCGTCGAGAAATTAAGCTCTTAGAAAGGTGCAGTTGTCATGACGTTAGAGAAAAAAATTGCGATTGTTAGTGTGGCATTATGTTTGCTTACACCACTTGCACTTTTGCTCTATTTTGAGTTTACAAATTCCTATGAGATTAAAACCTCACTTCGGATTCAGTTATTTTTTCGTAACCTAGCTTGGTTTTGGGGTCCAATGATCGCATCGTTTATTTTATATACGAGATTACGTAGTGCTGCTGTAACGGCTTCAGCTTTATTGGCTTTTGCTCTTCATGCACTACTTTCTTATTTACTTGCAAAAGATGGCGGTTTAGGTGGCGAATTTATCTGGCTTCTATATTCTGTTTGGGGTGCGGCTTGCTTTGTATTGTCAAGTTTAATTGTGCTCTTTAAGCCTGCAATTTTTATCCGCTCCGCAAAATCAGCATTTTTCTCAACACTCATTATCAACCTATTGGCGGCACCTTTAGCAATAATGATATTTAAAACTATGTAGGAATAGATCATGTCTATAACATTAACTGAAAAAGCAGCAGAACGAGTTCGCACTTTTCTTGAAAATCGTGGAAAAGGCATCGGTTTACGCTTAGGTGTGAAAACATCAGGTTGTTCGGGTTTAGGCTATGTGCTTGAATTCGTTGATGTGCTCAATGATGACGATCTTGTTTTTGAGCAGCATGGCGTAAAAGTCATAGTCGATCCAAAAAGCTTGGTTTATTTAAATGGCATTGAGCTAGATTACGTTAAAGAAGGCTTGAATGAAGGCTTTAAATATAACAACCCTAACGTGAAAGAATCTTGTGGTTGTGGTGAAAGTTTCCACGTTTAAGGAATAGAAATGACAAATCCTTTTGCTATTTTTGATTTACCAGTTGCTTTTAATGTTGATCAAGCCCTTTTGTCTGAACGCTATTTAGTGCTTCAAAAGAGCTTGCACCCTGATAATTTTGTTACGGCAGATGCGCAAGAACAACGTATCGCAATGCAAAAGTCAACAGAAGTTAATGATGCATTAAAAACCTTGAAAGACCCAATTTTACGTGCAGAAGCGATTATTGCGTTAAATACGGGAAAAGCACAGGATTTAGAGCAAAAGAGCACACAAGATATGGCATTCCTAATGCAGCAATTAGAATGGCGAGAAGAGCTCGAAAATATTGAGCAAAGCCAGGATGAAAATGCATTAGAATCCTTTGCGAAACGCGTTAAAAAAGAAACAAAAGAAATGTTGACCGCACTTGAAGAACAGCTAAATGAGCAACAATGGTCAACTGCTGCACAGTTCTGTGATAAATTACGTTTTCTAAAAAAATTGGCGGATGAAATTAGCCAAGTAGAAGAACGTCTATTTGAATTATAATCTTGAGGGCGTTTAATACGCCCTTTTCGCTATTGATAAATGGGTAATTGCCCTCATACTAATGAAACTCGATTATGCAAACTTTAGAACAACTGACTGATGCCTCAAAATCTGCTTGGGGAACCATTTCCCAATGGATTGAGCATGCTCGTAATCATTGTGATGTGATTAAAAAAGATCAATCTAGCGCAGAACGTGAGCTTTTCACCATGCAAATGCCCACTTCTTCTCCAATGGGCGCGGTAATTTATGAAACCGGTGGCATTTTAATCCATCATGGTTGGTTGCGTATATTGGGTTCAGGTAGTTTTAAATTACCACGTGGATTAATGGACTGGAATTTCAGCAAATCCTTTAATCAATCAGGTGATAAACCAAAATATTTGCTTGTTGCGGACGATGTCATTGGTGGTTATTTTGCTTTAAATGGTGGCTCTTTAGGTTCTAATCTCGGTAAGATTTATTATTTTTCACCAAAAGACTTAACTTGGCATGATTTAAATTTTACCTATACGGATTTCTTAGCTTGGGCATTAAATGGTGACATTGAAGCATTTTACCAAAATCTGTTTTGGCAAAATTGGCAAGAAGATGTAAAACAACTCGATGGTAACCACATGATTGTTTTTACACCAGAGCTTTCAGAAGATAAGACGACTGATATTAATCAGCGTGAACGACGCGAAGTCAACATTGAAACCCATTATAATGCAAGTTTCACCGAACAAGATAAATTTGCACAAGCTTATTCAGTGGCATAACGAGCCCTTAACGAATTAATTATTAGAGATAAAAAGAGATATGGCATTACTCCAAATTGCAGAGCCAGGACAAACGGCTGCACCACATCAACATCGTCTTGCGGTAGGGATTGATTTAGGTACAACAAACTCTTTAGTTGCCGCAGTGCGTAGTGGTCAAGCCACCATTTTGAATGATGAACAAGACAGAAGCCTTGTACCTTCAGTCGTGTATTATGGTGAAAATGAAAAACTTGTGGGTACTGAAGCATTTGCCAAAGCTGCAATGGATCCTAAAAATACGATTATTTCGGTTAAACGTCTGATTGGTCGTAGTCTTGCAGATGTGCAATCACGTTACACAAACTTACCCTATGAGTTTGTGACAAGTGAAAATGGATTGCCGTTATTGGTCACACACCAAGGCAAAAAAAGCCCGATTGAAGTCTCTGCAGATATTTTATCTCGTTTAAATCATATCGCTGAACAACGCCTTGCGGGTGAGCTTTCTGGCGTAGTGATTACGGTTCCCGCGTATTTTGATGATGCTCAACGCCAAAGTACAAAAGATGCGGCACGTCTTGCAGGGTTAAATGTATTACGTTTATTAAATGAACCCACTGCTGCAGCAGTGGCGTATGGCTTAGATAGTAGAAAAGAAGGCGTCATCGCTGTTTATGACTTAGGTGGCGGTACCTTTGATATCTCAATTTTACGCTTGTCTAAAGGTGTATTTGAAGTTTTAGCAACAGGTGGGGATACCGCTTTAGGTGGTGATGATTTTGACCATTTAATTGCCGATTGGATTGTTGAGCAAGCAGGTATTCAACCACAAAATGTAAATGAGCAGCGTGAGCTTTTAAGCTTAGCGACTCAGACTAAAATTGCTTTAACGAGTGAGCAAAGTGCGGTCATTTCTTGGCGAGGATTTGAAGGTGAGTTAAGTCGTGAGCAATTCAATGAATTAATCCACTCATTGGTAAAACGTTCTTTATTAACCTGCCGTCGAGCATTGAAAGATGCGCATGTTGAAGCTGAAGACGTACAGGAAGTGGTTATGGTTGGAGGCTCAACTCGCGTGCCTTACGTACGTGAACAAGTAGGCGAATTCTTTGGTAAAACCCCATTAACCTCTATCGACCCAGATAAAGTAGTTGCCTTAGGTGCGGCTATCCAAGCAGATATTTTAGTGGGCAACAAAAATGACAGCGATATGTTGTTACTCGATGTTGTGCCGCTTTCTTTAGGTATTGAAACCATGGGCGGTTTAGTGGAGAAAATTATTCCACGTAATACCACAATTCCTGTGGCTCGCGCGCAAGAATTTACCACCTTTAAAGATGGTCAAACTGCGATGACGGTACATGTGGTACAAGGGGAGCGTGAGTTAGTGGATGATTGCCGTTCTTTAGGTCGTTTTACGTTGCGTGGTATTCCACCAATGGTAGCAGGTGCCGCACATATTCGTGTGACTTATCAAGTGGATGCAGATGGCTTATTAAGTGTAACCGCCATGGAAAAATCCACAAAAGTCCAAGCATCGATTCAAATTAAGCCTTCTTATGGTTTAACGGATGAAGAAGTAACGGCAATGATTAAAGCTTCTTTTGATAATGCACAAGATGATATGCAAGCCCGTGAATTAGCCGAGCAACGTGTTGAGGCTGATCGTGTGATTGAAAGCGTGATTGTGGCATTACAACAAGATGGGGCGGAATTATTGACCGAAGCCGAATTCCACCACATTGAAAATGCATTGAAACAACTAATGGATGTAAAAGAAGGCGCAGATCGTCATGCTATCGTTCAGGGAATCAAAGCCCTTGATGTTGCGACTCAAGAATTTGCGGCAAGACGAATGAATAAATCCATTAATCAAGCGCTGGCAGGTAAATCTGTATCAGATATTGAGCAATAAAGTGCGGTTATAAATTAACGAGTTTTTTATATTGAGGAAAGTAATATGCCAAAAGTGATTTTTTTACCGAATGAAGAATTCTGCCCAGAGGGTATGGTGGTTGATGCAGCAGCAGGCGACAACTTATTAGAAGTGGCACATAATGCGGGTGTGGAAATTCATCACGCTTGCGATGGTTCTTGTGCTTGTACAACGTGCCATGTGGTTATTCGTGAAGGGTTTGATTCATTAAATGAAGCCAGCGATCAAGAAGAAGACATGTTGGATAAAGCATGGGGCTTAGAAATGGATAGCCGCCTTTCTTGCCAATGTGTCGTGGGGGATGAAGATTTAGTGGTGGAAATCCCTAAATATAATATTAACCATGCGAATGAGGCAGCCCACTAATGAAATGGACTGATGCCCAACTTATTGCAGAAGAGCTGTATGATCGTAATCCAGATTTAGATCCTAAAACGGTACGTTTCACGGATTTGCATCAGTGGATTTGTGAACTAGACGGTTTTGATGATGATCCAATGAAATCTAACGAGAGTATTCTCGAAGCAATTTTGTTGAAATGGTTAGATGAATACGAGTAATCGATTAGATTAATAAAGCGAGTTGAGAGGCTCGCTTTTTTGTTTTGAGAATTTACCTCAAAATAAAACCGCACTTTATTGCTAAAGTGCGGTTATTTTTATCGTTGTTTTTAATTATTTTTTCTTCGCGTATTTTAAGGAGTCAATAGCAACCGCGAGGATGATAATGCTACCTTTAATGATATATTGCCAGTAAGGGTTTACACCGATGTAAGTTAAACCGTAGTTAATAACGGTGAAGATGATAACACCCGTGATTACACCGATAACAGTACCCACACCACCAGCGAAAGATACACCACCTACTACGCAGGCAGCAATCGCATCTAATTCATACATGAAACCGAGGTTATTGGTAGCACTACCGATACGACCAGCTTCTAACATACCACCGAATGCATAGAACATACCTGCAATCATGTAAATCACAACAAGGTTACGCGCTACGTTTACGCCAGATACTTTTGCTGCTTCAGGGTTACCACCGATAGCAAAGATATTTTTACCGAAGCGTGTTTTATTCCACATTACCCATACTAAGAATGCACAAATCGCCGCATAAATAGTGATGTAGGATAATTTGAATGAACCTAGTCTGAAGAAGCCTTGTGCGAAGTTAGAGAAAGATTCGCTGAAACCTGCAATTGGTGAACCACCCACGCCATCATAATAAAGTGAGTTAAAACCGTAAACGATGATCATGGTACCCATTGTTGCAATGAACGGGGTTACATTGAGATAAGCGATAACTAAACCATTCACTAAGCCGATTACAGCACCTACCGCACAAACAGTTAGAATAACCACTGGAATAGGAATTTCACCTAAATCCGGGAACACGCGGTTCATGTTTTCCATTGACTGTAAGAGAGTCGCAGAAATAACCGCTGCTAAACCTACTTGGCGACCGGCTGATAAGTCGGTACCTTGAGTGATAAGCAAGCCTGCAACACCAAGGGCGATAATGAGACGGACGGATGATTGAGTTAAAATGTTACTAAAGTTGCGAACATTCAAGAATGTTGGATCTTGTGCGATGATGATGCCAAGTAAAATCAACAACACAAAATAAATCGCATTTTGTTTTAAGAAATCGAATGATTTATTTTTTGGTAAGGCACTCATAATTTGTTCCTTTATGATTTATAAATATTTTGCGGCAAGTTGCAAAATTTCTTCTTGAGACGTTTTTGCCGTTTCAACGATGCCGGCAACACGACCATTACTCATGACCAAAATTCGGTCTGTTACGCCTAATAATTCCGGCATTTCTGATGAAATCATAATGATGCCTTTATCTTTTTTAGCG
>OLSP01003344.1_pt1 | contig 11301 bp, 10 predicted proteins | sample 1672941 | NCBI WGS metagenome assembly OLSP01 (sample SAMEA3136739, study PRJEB25190) | human gut metagenome | reverse complement strand
ATATATCGGCATTTACCAACTTATGAAAAGATAATCAGAAATTTAGTAAGTTTTTCAGTCAAAAGAGCGTGTAAAAAATGATTTCTCATTTTTTCACACGCCCAGTCCTACACTTTTTTCTTATAACAGTGCTCTGCAAACTGCAGCAGCTGATAAAGCCCCATCGCAATGATACACAAAAGCAGGATGGATGTAATGAGCATATCCAGCTGCAGTACCTGGCTTCCGTAGATGATCAGATAGCCGAGCCCGCGTCTGGCAGCGAGAAATTCGCCGATAACGACGCCGACTAACGAAAGCCCGATATTGACTTTCATATTGCTTAAAATGACCGGGATGGAAGCGGGCAGGACAACCTTGAAAAAACAGTCCCGTCTGGTGCCGCCGAGCGTTCGGATCAGGAGAAGCTTTTCGGGATCTGCCTGCAAAAATCCGGTATAAAGGTTGATGATTGCACCGAAGATGGCGACGGAAATGCCGGCGGCGATGATCGTATCCATGCCGGTGCCGAGCCAGACGATCAAAAGAGGGGCGAGCGCGGATTTCGGGAGACTGTTTAAAACGACGAGAAACGGCTCCAAAATTTCAGACAACCGGCGGCTGTACCATAAAAGCGTGGCGGTGGAAAGGCTAACGAGGGCGACGAGAAAAAAACTGATGACCGTTTCAGTCAACGTGATACCGATATGGGTAAACAGGGAACGCTCGGAGACCATGCGGACAAAGCAGGCGACGACACGGGAAGGACTGGAGAAAAAGAAGCTGTCGATGATATGGAAGTCTGCGAACAACTCCCAGACTGTCAGGAAAAGAAGCAGCATAAAAATCCGGGCAAAGTGGACGAAATGATGATGGCGTCTGTGGGCAAGCAGGAAAAGCTGCTGGTCGGACAGTGTTTGCTCAGTTGTTTTCATTGGACAGTTCCTCCCAGATCTGATTAAAAAGCTGTCCGTATTCCGGCGCGCGCCGTGCGGCAAGCGGCGAATGGTCTGCGGCAGTCAGGTGAATGGGAAATTCTGCTTTGACACGGGCGGGGCGGGCAGACAGGATGAGAACGCGATCGGCGAGGCTGATAGCTTCTGCAAGATCGTGGGTGATGAGGATGACGGATTTTTCTGCCTTACGGATCATGGCAGCAATATCGGCGGAAACGGTCAGCCGGGTCTGGTAATCCAGCGCGGAAAACGGCTCATCGAGCAACAGGATATCGGGCTCGAGCGCCATCGTGCGGATGAGGGCAGCCCGTTGGCGCATGCCGCCGGAAAGCTGAGACGGCTTTTTATGCTGAAATTCCAGAAGCCCGTAGTCGGAGAGCATCCTGTGAACGCGTTCCAGGTTCTTGACGGTATCCTTGTGGGCGATTTCCAGTCCGAGCGTAACATTTTGCCAGACGTTTCGCCATTCAAATAAAAGATCGTGCTGCAGCATGTAGCCGATGCCGGGCTGATGACCATTTTCCCCATAAAACGTGATGCCGCCGCTGCCCGGGGTGAGCAAGCCGGCGATCAGGGACAAAATCGTGGATTTGCCGCAGCCGCTGGGACCGACAATCGCCAGAAATTCTTTGCGGTAAAGGCAGAAGGAAACCCGATCCAGGGCGGGCGTTTCGCCGTTTAGGGTGTGGTAGGAATAGGACAGTTCCTGTGCTTTTAAAAGGACAGAGTCCATAAGCTTTTCCCTTCTTTCTGGCAGGATTGCCCTGAAACTGGGTTCTTTTGCAGGCTAATCCTGACATGATCTGCTTTATCATATGCGGAAGCTGCTGCAATTGCGCATCGATGTTACATAGCAATGACGTAGCTGCCCTGCGGATTCGACAAAATATTTTTTACTTTATTGCAATAAAGTAGAAAATATGATACTATCTGATATAAATCTGAAATGGAAACACAATTTCCAATCGGATGAAAGGCAACAGCCATCAACCGGAGCAATCTGGATGAAAACAGGAGAGGAGAATTGAAAAAATGAGTGAGAAGCTGAAAGTTGGCATTCTGGGTGGAACTGGCATGGTAGGTCAGCGGTTTATTTCACTGCTGGAAAATCATCCCTGGTTCGAAGTGGCTGCCATTGCAGCAAGCCCCCGTTCCGCAGGCAAGGCCTACGAAGAGGCAGTCGGCGGCAGATGGAAAATGGACACACCCATGCCGGAAGCGGTAAAGAACCTGATCGTATTAAACGTTAACGATGTGGAGCATGTAGCATCCCAGGTTGATTTTGTATTCAGCGCTGTCGATATGACAAAGGACGAGATCAAAAAGATCGAGGAAGCCTATGCAAAGACAGAAACACCTGTTGTTTCCAATAACTCCGCACACCGCTGGACACCGGATGTCCCGATGATGGTTCCGGAGATCAATCCGGAGCATGCGGCAGTTATCGAATCTCAGAAAAAAAGAATCGGTACCAAGAGAGGCTTCGTTGCTGTAAAACCCAACTGCTCGATTCAGAGCTATGCGCCTGTCCTGACTGCATGGAAAGAGTTTGAGCCCTATGAAGTGGTTGCTACGACCTATCAGGCGATTTCCGGCGCAGGCAAGACCTTTGCAGATTGGCCGGAGATGGTGGGAAATATCATCCCTTATATCGGCGGCGAGGAAGAGAAGAGCGAAAAGGAGCCGCTGCGTCTTTGGGGTAAAGTGGAGGACGGCGTGATCGTTCCGGCACAGAGCCCGGTTATCACATGCCAGTGTATCCGTGTGCCTGTTTTAAACGGACATACTGCAGCTGTGTTTGTGAAGTTTAAGAAAAAGCCTACCAAGGAAGAGTTAATCGACCGTCTGGTTCATTTTTCCGGCGAGCCGCAGAGACTGGAGCTTCCCAGCGCGCCCAAACAGTTTATTCAGTATCTGGAGGAGGATAACCGCCCTCAGATTGCGCTGGATGTCAACTATGAAAACGGCATGGGAATTTCGGTCGGCCGTCTGAGAGAGGATACGGTTTACGACTGGAAGTTCGTTGGCTTATCCCACAATACAGTCCGCGGAGCAGCGGGCGGCGCAGTGCTTTGCGCAGAGCTGCTCAAAGCACAGGGATATATCACAAAGAAATAAAAGAGAGACATATAGCAGGGAACGACGGGAGGTAGAAGCTACCTCCCTTTCGCTGCTTTGCAGGACAGAGGTGTATGGCAAAAAAGTTATTTATCGCAGAGAAACCGAGTGTGGCCCAGGAGTTTGCAAAAGCGCTGAAATATCAGATGAGCCGCAGGGATGGTTATCTGGAATCGGAAGAGGCGATTGTGACCTGGTGCGTTGGTCATCTGGTTACGATGAGCTATCCGGAAGTGTACGATATCAAATATAAAAAATGGTCGGTCGATACGCTGCCGTTTATCCCGGAAACTTTTAAATATGAAGTGATCTCGGGCGTCAAAAAACAGTTCGATATCGTCAGCTCGCTGTTGAACCGTCCGGACGTCGATACAATTTACGTCTGTACAGACTCCGGGAGAGAGGGAGAGTATATTTACCGGCTTGTGGAGCAGGAAGCGAACATTCACGGAAAAAAGCGCCGCAGGGTCTGGATTGATTCTCAGACGGAGGAAGAGATTCTGCGCGGGGTGCGGGAGGCAAAGGATTTGTCGGAATATGATAATCTGGCGAACGCAGCTTACCTGCGCGCCAAGGAAGATTATCTGATGGGCATCAATTTTTCCCGTGCGTTGACTTTAAAATACGGCAACCATGTCAAAAACTACTTGCGCCGCGACCGTGCGGTGATTTCAGTTGGCCGTGTAATGACCTGTGTATTGGGCATGGTCGTCAACCGGGAACGCGAAATCCGTTCGTTTGTAAAAACGCCTTTTTACCGTGTGACGGGAGCCTTTGGAATTCCGATGGGCGACGGAAAGGAAAAACCGTTCGAGGGAGAATGGCGCGCAGTAGAGGGAAGTGCCTGGAACCTTTCACCACTTTTATATAAAGAAAACGGATTTTCGGAAAAAAAAGATGCCGAGGCACTGATGGAAAAGCTGGGTGCAATTTTGCCGGAAGGTGTGATGTCCCCCGAATTTTCAGGCGCTTTTCTGGAAAAATGTGAAAAAAAGAAAGAACAGAAAAATCCGCCGCTGTTATATAATCTGGCGGAGCTGCAAAATGATTGCTCCCGGATGTTTAAGATCAGTCCGGATGAAACGCTCAAAATCGCGCAGGAGCTTTATGAAAAAAAACTGACGACCTATCCGAGAACGGATGCTCGTGTTTTATCCAGCGCAGTTGCAAAGGAAATCCATAAAAATATCGGCGGACTTCGCAATTTCGCTCCGGTCAGCGCATACGCAGTGCAGATTCTGGAAGAAAATAGTTATCAGAAAATTGCAAAAACCCGTTATGTCAACGACAAACAGATCACGGATCACTATGCGATTATCCCGACCGGACAGGGCTTTTCGGCGCTGCGGAGTCTTTCTCCCGCGTCGGCAAAGGTCTATGAAGTGATTGCAAGACGTTTCCTGAGCATCTTTTATCCGCCGGCGATTTCCCAGAAGGTATCGCTGACGGTGCTTGTAAAATCGCAGCAGCTGCCGCAGGGTGAACGCTTTTTTGCTTCGTTTAAGGTGCTGACACAGGAAGGGTATCTGGGCGTCAGCCGCCCATCCTTTTTCAGCTCCAAAAAAGAAGAAAAAGAGGAGAAAAACGGAGAGGAAGAGGAATTTTCCTGCGACGAGGCATTTTTAAAGGTGTTACAGACTATGAAAAAAGGAGAACTGCTTCCGCTGCATTCTCTTTCTATCAAAGAAGGCGAAACCTCGCCGCCGAAGCGCTATAATTCCGGCTCGCTGATCCTGACAATGGAAAATGCGGGACAGTTTATTGAGGACGAAGAGCTGCGGGCACAGATCAAGGGCAGCGGCATCGGAACCTCTGCGACGCGTGCGGAAATCTTAAAAAAGCTTGTCACGATCGAGTATCTGGCGTTGAATAAAAAGACGCAGACGATCACGCCGACGCTGATGGGCGAAATGATTTACGATGTGGTTTCAGATTCGATCCGACCACTGTTAAACCCCGCGCTGACTGCCAGCTGGGAAAAGGGGCTGACCGGTGTTGCGGAGGGGACGATTACATCCGGAGAATATATGGATAAACTGGATGATTTTGTACGCAGGAGGACGAATATCGTTAAACAGCTGCACAATCAGTCCATCTTATATCAGCAGTTCGATGCGATAGCCGGTTTTTACCAGAAAAAAGAAACCGCACCGGCTGTCAAAAAAGCAGGAACAGCAAAAAAAAGGACAGAAAAGAAAGAAAATGCGGAAGGCTAGGGCTTTTCTGCAAAACGTTCGCCGCATTCAGGCGGCAGAAACAGGAGGAAAAAGAAGATGGAAGCAATGAAGATCAGAAACCTGTACAATCTGGAAGAAACAATCGCTGCACCGCTTTTGGAGCAGTATGAGTATCCGTGGGAGGTTCTGCCCTATATCAAGGAATTCATCAAAGCACTCGGGAACGCTCTGCCGGAGGATCGCTTCGAAAAAAGAGGAGAGGATATCTGGGTGGCAAAAAGCGCGACTGTTGCGCCGACTGCCTGCTTAAACGGTCCCTGTATCGTGGATGAGGAAGCGGAAATCAGACATTGCGCGTTTGTCAGAGGCAGCGCAATCATCGGAAAAGGCGCAGTTGTCGGTAATTCTACCGAGTTAAAGAACGTCATTCTGTCCAATAAAGTGCAGGTTCCGCATTATAATTACGTCGGGGACAGCATTTTAGGTTATAAGGCACATATGGGTGCAGGTTCCATCACTTCGAATGTAAAAAGCGACAAGACTCTGGTTGTTGTCAAATCTGCAGAAGAAAACATCGAAACCGGTCTGAAAAAATTCGGCGCGATGCTGGGCGACTGCGTGGAGGTAGGCTGCAACAGCGTGTTAAATCCGGGAACGGTAATCGGAAGACATACGAACGTTTATCCGCTTTCGCGGGTGCGCGGATTTATTCCGGAAAACAGTATTTTCAAAGATCAGGAACATATCGTATTAAAGGAAGACAGGGGCTGACCCCTGCCTTTTCTTTTTTAAATTTAATTGAGCTTTTCTGAAAGGTGATTTCATGCCCGCATGAAAATCGGCTTTCAGGCAAGCAGGAAGGGCGCATGGGAACGATTGTGATAGCAGAATAGAAAAAATACTTGACGAAGCAGTGCCTGCGGTGTATAGTTTACTCAATGGATTAACGCTTGCACGCGTTAAAGCGTAAAAAGTGATTATGAGGAGGAACGAAAAATGAAAAAGTTAGCGGCAATTTCCCTTGTGCTGGCAATGACCGCGGCATCTTTGGCTGGCTGCGGCTCGACAGCAAACACTGCAGCACCGGCAGAAAGTGAAGCGGCAGAAACCCCTGCAGCAACAACAGAGGAGACAACAGATACAGCAGCGGATACGGTAGCAGCAGATGGCAAGGTGTATAACATTGGTATCTGTCAGCTGGTACAGCACGAAGCGCTGGATGCAGCAACCCAGGGCTTTCAGGATGCACTGACAGAACTGCTGGGTGAGGCAAATGTGAAGTTTGACCTGCAGAATGCTTCCGGTGATTCCGCAACCTGTGCAACGATCGTCAACCAGTTTGTATCTTCTGATGTTGACCTGATTCTGGCAAATGCAACGGCCCCTCTGCAGGCAGCAGCGGCAGCTACCAATGAGATCCCGATTCTGGGAACCAGCGTTACAGACTATGCGACAGCACTTTCCATCGATGACTGGACAGGCGTAACCGGCACAAACATTTCCGGTACTTCCGATCTGGCACCGCTGGATCAGCAGGCGGACATGCTGCATGAGCTGTTTCCGGATGCAAAAAATGTCGGCATCCTGTATTGCTCTGCAGAAGCGAATTCTTCTTATCAGTCCAATACCATTCAGAAATATTTAAAGGATTATGGCTATGAATGCACAGAGTATACCTTTGCAGACTCTAATGATATTGCATCGGTTGTAAATAACGCAGTTGCAGCAAGTGATGTCCTTTATATTCCTACGGATAACACAGCAGCATCCAATACGGAGATCATTCAGAATATCTGTCAGCCTGCAGGCATTCCGATCATCACCGGCGAGGAAGGCATCTGCTCCGGCTGCGGTGTAGCAACGCTGTCCATCAGCTATTATGACCTTGGCTATAAAACCGGCGAGATGGCATATGAAATTCTGGTAAACGGTGCGGATGTATCTCAGACAGCAGTTGAGTTTGCTCCGAATGTAACCAAGAAATATAATGCAGCAAACTGTGAGGCACTCGGTATTACCGTGCCGGATGATTATGTGGCAATTGAGTAATCGCAAGTCACTGTGAGGGTTTGCAGGGCGTTGAGGAGGGAGAAATTCCTCTTCAGCGCTTTTTGTCGATTTTTTATGGAACGACTAAAAAAGTATCAGCGAGGAAACCAGGACTGCCGATATTTGAAAAATAAAAAAGTGTACTGGAGGAGGAAGCAGTGAATATTGTAGCATTGTTTAACGCGCTGCCGGGGGCGTGCGCACAGGGCCTGATCTGGGGAATTATGGCGATCGGCGTATTTATTACTTATAAGATTTTGGATCTGGCAGATTTAACTGTAGATGGAACGATGTGTACCGGAGGTGCGGTTTGCATTGTAATGATGATCAATGGACATTCTGTTGGATTTTCCCTGTTCTGCGCATTTGTTGCAGGTATGCTGGCTGGTCTGGCAACGGGTATTTTCCATACAGCAATGGGAATCCCGGCAATTCTGGCTGGAATTTTAACTCAGCTCGGTTTATATTCCATCAATTTAAGAATTATGGGCAACAAGTCCAACATAGCGATCAGCACAGATAAATATGGTGTGCTGGTATCCCTGCGTTACATTAAGAATGTTGTGTTTTACAAAAATACGCTGTTTGTTGTAGCAATTGTGATCGTTGTACTGATCGGGGTTTTATACTGGTTTTTCGGTACGGAATTGGGCTGTTCCATCCGCTCCACAGGCTCCAATCAGAACATGTCCCGTGCACAGGGCATCAATACAGACATGACAAAGATCATCGGCCTGATGCTTTCCAATGGCATCGTGGCATTTTCCAGTGGCCTTTTGGCGCAGTACCAGGGCTTTGCGGATATCAACATGGGACGTGGCGCCATCGTTATTGGTCTGGCAGCTGTCATCATCGGAGAAGTTGTATTTGGAAAAATCAGCCGAAATTTTGCATTCAGCCTTTTGACTGTGGCACTGGGCTCCATTATTTATTATCTGGTTATGCAGGTTGTTTTGTGGCTCGGCTTAAACTCCAATGACTTAAAGCTTCTGTCAGCGCTGGTTGTAGCAGTATTTCTGGCGATTCCTTATATGAAGCGAAAATATTTTTCCAAACCTGTTAAAAAGGGAGGTGCCAGACGTGCTTGACTTAAAATCCATTAGTAAAACTTTTAATGCGGGGACAGTAAATGAGAAAACCGCACTGAATAACCTTTGTCTCCATTTAAATGATGGAGATTTCGTAACGGTGATCGGCGGAAACGGCGCCGGAAAATCTACCATGCTGAATGCGGTTGCAGGTGCGTGGCCGGTTGATGAGGGCACGATTGAGATCGGTGGCGTCAATGTCACAAAGCTTCCGGAATATAAGCGTGCAAAGTATTTAGGGCGCGTGTTTCAGGATCCGATGACCGGAACAGCAGCCAGTATGCAGATTGAAGAGAATATGGCGCTTGCGGCGAGAAGAGGGCTGAGCCGTACCTTGAAAAAAGGAATCAGCAGCAAAGAACGGGAATTTTACAGGGAGCGCTTGGCAGAGCTGGGACTGGGGCTGGAGGATCGTATGACCTCCAAAGTTGGTCTGCTTTCCGGTGGTCAGAGACAGGCACTGACACTTCTGATGGCTACCCTGAAAAAACCGCAGCTTCTGCTTTTGGATGAGCATACAGCGGCACTGGATCCCAAAACAGCTGCAAAGGTACTGGAGGCAACAGACCGGATTGTTGGACAGGACAACCTGACGACTCTGATGATCACCCACAACATGAAGGATGCAATTGCACACGGCAATCGCCTGGTTATGATGTATGAAGGACATATTATCTATGACGTGGCAGGGGAAGAAAAGAAAAAGCTGCATGTATCAGATCTTCTGGAGAAGTTTGAACAGGCCAGCGGCGGCAGTTTTGCAAATGACAGAATGATTTTATCCTGATTATTTTTGAATCCAAAGGTTTTACCTCTGTGTTTTGTAAAAAATACTGGATTTTTGACGAAAAGTATGAGAAAATAGCATCAGCGTACAGCTGGTGCTTTTTTCATGGAGATCTGCTTCGGATCTCTTATATGGAAGAAAGCTTTGCGCCTTTTTGGTGTGCCTGCTGACGAAAATTTCATCCATTAGACGAAAGGAGATAACACATGATTTATTCACACGAAGTAGAACAGATGTGTCCGGTAGCACAGGGCGTTAACCATGGCTGTGCTCCCATCCCGGAAGAAGCAAAATGGGTAAAAGCCAAAGAGATCAAGGACATATCCGGTCTGACTCATGGTGTTGGCTGGTGTGCACCTCAGCAGGGTGCCTGCAAACTGACACTGAACGTTAAGGAAGGTATTATTCAGGAAGCACTGGTAGAGACCATCGGATGTTCCGGTATGACTCATTCTGCTGCTATGGCTGCAGAAATTCTTCCTGGCAGAACTATTCTGGAGGCTCTGAACACTGACCTTGTATGTGATGCGATCAATACAGCTATGAGAGAGCTGTTCTTACAGATCGTTTATGGTCGTACACAGTCCGCATTCTCTGAAGAAGGTCTGCCGATCGGCGCAGGTCTGGAGGATCTGGGCAAGGGCTTAAGAAGCCAGGTTGGTACTATGTATGGTACCCTGAAGAAAGGCCCTCGTTACCTTGAAATGGCTGAAGGTTATGTAACCGGTATCGCTTTGGATGCAGACGATCAGATCATCGGCTACAAGTTTGTAAACTTCGGCAAGATGACAGACTTTATGAAGAAGGGCGATGACGCTCAGACAGCATATGAGAAAGCATCCGGTCAGTATGGTCGTGTGGATGATGCTGTAAGAATCATCGATCCCAGACAGGAATAAAAGGAGGAGGTAACGAAGCATGGCATTATTTGAGTCTTATGAAAGAAGAATTGACAAGATTAACGCTGTTTTAAATAGCTACGGAATTGCTTCCATCGAAGAAGCTGAAAAAATCACCAAAGATGCCGGCCTGGATGTTTACAATCAGGTAAAGAAAATCCAGCCCATCTGTTTCGAGAACGCTTGCTGGGCTTACACTGTAGGTGCAGCGATCGCAATCAAGAAAGGCTGCAGAAGAGCAGCTGACGCAGCAGCAGCAATCGGCGAAGGACTGCAGGCTTTCTGTATCCCCGGTTCCGTTGCTGATCAGCGTAAAGTAGGTCTTGGCCATGGTAATCTGGGCAAGATGCTGCTGGAAGAAGAAACAGACTGCTTCTGCTTCCTGGCAGGTCATGAGTCCTTTGCAGCAGCAGAGGGCGCTATCGGTATTGCTGAGAAGGCAAACAAGGTTCGTAAGAAACCTCTGCGCGTTATCCTGAACGGTCTTGGCAAGGATGCTGCACAGATCATTTCCAGAATCAACGGCTTTACTTATGTAGAGACTGAGATGAACTATTACACCGGAGAGCTGAAGGAAGTATTCCGGAAATCTTATTCCGAAGGCCTTCGTTCCAAGGTTAACTGCTACGGCGCAAATGACGTAACAGAAGGTGTTGCAATCATGTGGAAAGAGGGCGTAGACGTTTCCATTACCGGTAACTCCACCAACCCGACCAGATTCCAGCATCCTGTTGCAGGTACCTACAAGAAGGAATGTGTAGAGAAGGGTAAGAAGTACTTCTCCGTAGCTTCCGGCGGCGGTACTGGCCGTACCCTGCATCCCGATAACATGGCTGCAGGTCCTGCTTCTTATGGCTTCACAGATACACTTGGCCGTATGCACTCCGATGCGCAGTTCGCAGGTTCTTCCTCCGTACCCGCACACGTTGAGATGATGGGTCTGATCGGTATGGGCAACAACCCGATGGTTGGCGCTACTGTAGCTGTAGCTGTTTCCGTTGAGGAAGCTGCTAACGCTGGCAAGTTCTGAGAAATCCAGTAAAATCAAGGGTTATCGTGGTTCTGAATGTTCCACGATAGCCCTATTTTTTTCCACGTAGCACACACGAGGTAGCACACAAATTATGTAAAGCAAAAAGGGCATCTGCAAAAGCAGACACCCCATGCGTTTTTTGAAAGTCCGCACCCTCGACTCCTCTTTGTGGATTTCAGAATTTGTTTCTCAGCTTTCGGTATTCTCTCGGCGAA
>OLSP01003339.1_pt1 | contig 11320 bp, 8 predicted proteins | sample 1672941 | NCBI WGS metagenome assembly OLSP01 (sample SAMEA3136739, study PRJEB25190) | human gut metagenome | reverse complement strand
CACCCGCGGCGACCTCGACGCCGCCATCACGGAGTTCAACCGGCGCTCCCGCCGTTTCGGCGGCCTGTAAGGCGTTTCACACCCAGATGCCGCGCAGCCTGCGCGGCCCCCGGCGGGCGTCCGGTATTTCCTCGGGCGCTGATGCCGCTGCCTCTGCTGCAGCAGGGGAGCGGCTCCCGGACGAAACAAAGGAGAACATGAAACTATGAAAACACGAGTCATCACAGCTGTGGTGGGCCTGTTCGTCCTTGCGGGCGTCCTGTTCACCTTCAATACGCTGGTGTTCAATCTGGTCATTGCGGCCATCACCCTCATCGCCCTCCATGAGATCTACTCTGCGCTGGGCTTCGAAAAACAGGACTGGCCGCTGCTGGGCATTCTGGTGCCCTACACTCTGCTCGTCATGCTGTCGAGCTACAGCATCTACCGGGCGATGGTGATGCCCGCCTCCTTCTTGGTGGTGCTGTTCTACGCCATCTATCTTGTGGTGCGCAACGGCGTCATCAGCTACCAGAAAGCCAGCGGCCTTGTAATGTTTTCGGGCATCGTCATCTTCTGCTTTTACTCCTTCATCCGGCTCAAGGAGCTGCTGCCGGTAGAGAAGTTCGGCTACGACGCCATCTTCTTCATCCTGCTCATCCTCTGCTTCGCATGGGGCGGCGACACCTGCGCCTACTTTGCGGGCCGCGCCTTCGGCAAGCATAAGCTCTGCCCGGTGGTCAGCCCCAAAAAGACGGTGGAGGGCGCTGTGGGCGGCGTGCTGGGCACGATGGTGTTCGGCGTACTGGTCACGGTCATCTACTCGGTGGCGGCAGATCGGATGGAGGCGTTCACTCGCTCCAACATCGGCGTGTCCATGTATATCATCATCGCGCTGCTGGCCTGCGTGGCCGCAGTGCTGGGCATTTACGGTGACCTGTTCGCCAGCGTGGTCAAGCGCCAGTGCGGCATCAAAGACTATGGCACCATCTTCCCGGGGCACGGCGGCATCCTCGACCGCTTTGACAGCGTGATGTTCATCGCGCCCTTTGTCACGATGGTGGTCATCGCAGTGTTCTACCACTAAAAAAGAACAGGAGGCAGCGCTTTATGGCTAAAAAAATCACGCTGCTGGGTTCCACCGGCTCCATCGGCACCCAGAGCCTCGACGTTATCCGCGCCCAAGGGTATGAGGTGTTCGGTCTGTCGGCCCACAGCCAGGCGGATAAACTCTTACAGCAGATCGAAGAGTTCCACCCCAAGTATGTCTGCATGACCAGCGAGGCCGGGGCAGAGAAGCTCTCAGCTGCACTGGCGGGCCGCGCCGACGCACCCAAGCTCCTGACCGGCCCCGAGGGGCTGAAGACCCTCGCCGCCATGGATGGCCCGGACGTGGTGCTGAACAGCGTGGTGGGCATCGCGGGCCTCGGCGCCAGCCTTGCCGCCATCGAGAGCGGCCATGACCTCGCCCTCGCTAACAAAGAGAGCCTCGTCACCGGCGGACATCTCGTGACGCAGGCGGTGGCGGAGCACGGCGTCAGGCTGCTGCCGGTGGACAGCGAGCACTCGGCCATCTTCCAGTGCTTGCAGGACAGGGAGAGCGCCAAGAGCCTGACGAAGATCCTGCTGACGGCCTCCGGCGGCCCCTTCTTCGGGATGAAGACCGAGGAGCTGCGGGGCAAGACCAAGGCCGACGCCCTCCGGCACCCCAACTGGAACATGGGCGCGAAGATCACCATCGACAGCGCCACCCTGATGAACAAGGGCCTTGAGCTGATCGAGGCAGTGTGGCTGTTCGGCCTCCCCCCCGAGAAGATCCAGATCGTCGTCCAGCGCCAGAGCATCGTCCACTCGGCGGTGCAGTACAGCGACAACTCCATCATTGCCCAGCTGGGCGTGCCGGATATGCGCATCCCCATCCAGTATGCGCTGACCTACCCGGCCCGTGTGCCGGGCGTCGTGCCGGAGCTGGACTTCACCACCCTCAAGCTGCTGACCTTCGATGTGGCCGACGAGGAGACCTTCCGCTGCCTTGCCGCCTGCAAAAAGGCCATCAAGAAGGGCGGTCTCGGCCCCTGCGCTGCCAACGGTGCCAACGAGGAGGCCGTCAGGCTCTTCCTTGAGGACAAGATCGGTTTCCTCGACATCGGCCGTCTGGTGGAGGCCGTCGTAGACAGCGACAGCTTCGGCGGCAGCTACAGCCTCGCGGATGTGTACGAGTGCGACCGCATGGCCCGCGCCTTTGTGAGAGCACACCTGTGAGATAGGAGAAAGAATGTCAGTTTTCATCACCTTTGCGGCTGCGCTGCTCATCTTCGGCGCAGTCATCGCCATCCATGAGTTCGGCCATTTTGCGATGGCGAAGCTCTGCGGCGTCCAAGTCAACGAGTTCTCCATCGGCATGGGGCCGGCCCTCATCAAGACCTACCGCAAGGGCACCCAGTACACCCTGAGGCTCCTGCCCGTGGGCGGCTTCGTGGCGCTGGAAGGGGAGGAAAGCCCCGAGAGCACGCAGGCCGAGGGCGGGAACGAAGAGGATGCCGCCCCGGCCATCCCGCCGGAGGTGCTGGCACAGCGGACGGGCAAGCCTCTGAACGAGGCCGCCGTCTGGCAGCGGATGCTGGTGATGGCAGCAGGCGCGGTGATGAACTTCGTGCTGGGCTTTGTGGTGCTGCTGCTCCTCATCTCGCTGCGCAGTGAACCCATCACCAGCAAGGTCATCTATGCCGTGGAGGACAATGCCCTCTGCGGCCAGACCGGCCTGCAGGCCGGGGACGAGATCGTGGCCGTCAACGGGCGGCACTGCTTCGTGGCCAACGATATGCTCTACGAGCTGATGCGCACCGAGAGCTACCGTGCGGCCTTCACCGTCCGCCGGGACGGGAAGCTGGTGGAGCTGCCCGACGTCCAGTTCGACACATGGCAGGATGCACAGGGCCAGACCCATATGACGCTGGGCTTCACGGTCTACGGACTCAAAAAAACACCGAAGAACGTCTTAAAGGAGTCGGCCAACAGCGTCATCTACTATGGCCGGATCATCTACACCTCGCTGGCTGACCTGCTGCGGGGCCGCGAGAGCATCAACGACCTGTCCGGCCCGGTGGGCATCGTGACCGCCATCGGGCAGGCCGCCAGCTACGGCTGGGAGGATGTTTTCGAGCTGCTGGCGCTCATCACCATCAACCTCGGCGTCTTAAATCTGCTGCCGTTCCCGGCGCTGGACGGCGGCAAGATCGTCTTCCTGCTCATCGAGGCAGTCACCGGCCATGCTGTGCCGGAAAAAATTCAGGGCAGTCTGACCGTCGCCGCCTTCGCGCTGCTGTTCGGCCTGATGCTCTTTGCAACGTACAATGACATCGTCCGGCTCGTGACCGGAGTGATCTGAAAGGGGAAGTACCATGCGGCAGCTGAAGCGTGAAGTCAAGATCGGAAATGTGACCATCGGCGGCAAGAATCCCATCGCCGTGCAGACCATGCTGAACGTCCCGGTGGAGGACATCGAGGGCAATGTGGCGCAGGCCAAGCGCTGCGAGGCGGCGGGCTGTCAGATCCTGCGGGTGACCTGCCCCAGCGCGGCGGATGCCAAGTGCATCGAGGCCGTCAAGAACGCCGTCAATATTCCCATCGTGGCAGACATCCACTTCGACTACAAGGCGGCTCTCGCCTGCGCCGACGTGGGCGTGGACAAGATCCGCATCAATCCGGGCAACATCGGCGACGACGACCGGGTGAAGGCGGTGGTGGACGCCTGCCAGCAGAAGAACATCCCCATCCGCATCGGCGTCAACGGCGGCAGTCTGGAAAAGCACATCCTTGCTAAATATGGTGCGCCTGTGCCCGAAGCGATGGTGGAGAGCGCGCTGTACCACGTCCGCCTGCTGGAAAAGTTCGATTTCAACAACATCGTGATCTCCATCAAGAACTCCAACGTCCCCCGCATGATGGAGGCCTACCGCCAGCTCAGCGCCGTGACGGATTACCCGCTCCATGTGGGCGTCACTGAGGCGGGCACCTACCAGATGGGCCTGCTCAAGAGCGGCATGGGCATCGGCGGAATGCTGCTGGAGGGCATCGGCGACACCATCCGCGTCTCGCTGGCGGCCGACCCCGAGAAGGAAGTGGAAGCGGGCTACAACATCCTGCGCGCCGTCGGCTTCCCGGTGGCCGGTCCGGAGGTCATCACCTGCCCGACCTGCGGCCGCACCCAGTACCCCTGCACTGAGATCGCAAACGAAGTGGAGCGGCGGCTTCAGGGCTGCAAGAAGTCCATCAAGGTGGCCGTCATGGGCTGTGTCGTCAACGGCCCCGGCGAGGCCCGGGAGGCCGACATCGGCATTGCCGGCGGCAAGGGCGAGGCGGTGCTTTTCGTCCACGGCGAACCCGTCCGGAAGCTGACGGGGGAGAATATCCTCGACCAGTTCATGGAGGAGATTTATAAACTGTGATTTTGCAGAATAAGCTTGGGCTGACGAATGAGGCCGAGCTGGCCCGGGCAGAAGAAAAACTCAGCAAGACCCGGGCGCTCGAGCTTTATGACACCGGTCTGCTGGATACCTTCGAGGTCGGCACCTTCAAGGGGCTTGCGGCCATCCATAAGTATCTGTTCGGAGACGTCTACGAGTTTGCGGGACAGATGCGGACGGTGAATATCGCAAAGGGCAATTTCCGCTTTGCGCCTGTGATGTACCTGCGCCCGGCACTGGAAAGCATCGATGCAATGCCGCAATCCTCCTTCGATGAGATCATCGAGAAGTATGTGGAGATGAATGTGGCCCATCCGTTCCGGGAGGGCAACGGCCGCAGCACCCGCATCTGGCTGGATGCGATCCTCAAAAAGGAGCTGCATCAGGTCATCGACTGGAGCCGCGTCGATAAGGGGGACTATCTCCTTGCGATGGAGCGCAGCCCGGTCAAGGATGTGGAGATAAAGGCCCTGCTGCGCACCGCCCTGACCGAAAAGATCAATGACCGCAAGGTCTATATGAAAGGCATCGACGCCAGCTACCACTACGAAGGCTACCATGTCTTCAAGACAGAAGATCTGACTTAAAAGCAACTTACTGCCACGCCCATCCCGGGCGCGGCAGTTTGTGCTGTTATCTGATAGAAAAAAGGAGTACCACTGTGACACCACTTGTTTCCCAGCTATGGCCGCAGTTTATGGCGGACCCGGACTTTGCGGCCTGTTTTGGCCGTGTGGTCGTCGAGCACGCCCAGATGCTGCGGCAGGAGCGGCAGGTCATTTTCACGCTGCGCAGTTCTGCCCCGCTGGACAAGGGGCTGTGCGCACGGCTGCTGGCCTCCCTCGCGCCCGACTATGAGGGCTTTGAGCTTCGCATCCACAACCTCTTCGGCTACGCCGCGCTGGACGAGAGCGGACTGCGGGAGCTGATGGAGGAGATGAAGCGGGACGGCGTGCCCATCAACGGCTTCCTCGACCGATGCCGCATCGCCATCACCGGCCAGAACATCACCATCGGCGTCTGCCATGGCACGAAGTTTTTGCAGGAGATGCAGTTCGAGCGGCTGCTGGCGGAGCGTATCGCCGCCCACACCGGCGTGAAGCCCAAGGTGACGCTGGAAAGCAGCGTGGGCGAGGCCGAGCAGCGCCAGATGGAAGAAAAGCTGGAGCGCAAAATTGCTCCTCCTGTCGTCAAATTCGAGCGGAAGAATACGGCGCCCTCCATCAAGGTGGAGGGCCTCGACCTCACGGACAAGCCTGTTACCATCTTCCACGGCAAGATGTTCTCCCCCAAGAACCTCACCCCCCTCAAGGACTTGGGCGGCGAGGGCGGAAAGTGCATGATCTGGGGCGATGTTTTCTTCACCGAGGTGAAGGGCAGCTTCCGCAAGATCTATACCGTCTCCATCACCGACTACACCGGCTCCATCAACCTGAAGATCCGTGCGCAGGAAGGGGAGGACTGCTCCAAGTGGGAGTCCATTCCCAAGGGCACGACGGTCGTGGTGCGGGGCGACTGCTCCTACGACAAGTACGAGCATGACTATATCGTCTGGCCCTACGATGTCCTCTTCGTCGAGCGCAAAAAGCGGGAGGACAATGCTCCCGTCAAGCGGGTGGAGCTGCATCTGCATACCAAGCTGTCCAGCATGGACGCCTTCTGCGACCCCGGCGGTATCGTCAAGCTGGCCCACCGGATGGGCCACCCGGCCATCGCCATCACTGACCACGGCGTCTGTCAGGGCTATCCCGAAGCCATGCTGGCGGCGGATGCCATCCACAAGACCGACCCGGACTTCAAGCTCATCTACGGCTGTGAGGCCTACTTCGTCGATGACATGATCCCCTGCGTCTACGGCGTGAAGGACGAGCCGCTGAACGGCGAGTTCTGCGTCTTCGACACCGAGACGACGGGCCTCGACCCGGGCGTGGAGTACCTGACCGAGATCGGTGCAGTCATCGTGCGGGACGGCGAGGTGGTGGAGGAGTTCGACACCTTCGTCAAGCCCGGCAAGCCCATCACGCCCAAGATCACGGAGTTGACCGGCATCACCAACGAGATGGTGGCCAATGCCCCCGGCGAGGCCGAGGCGTTGGAAGCCTTCCTCAAATTCGTGGATGGCCGCATCCTCGTGGCCCATAACGCCCACTCCTTCGACATCCGGTTCCTCCGTGCTGCCGCCAAGCGGAGCGGCATCGAGTTCGAGCCGACCTATATCGACACCCTGACCATGGCGCAGGCCATGTATCCCGGCCTCCACAACTACAAGCAGGGGACTATCAACAAGCACCTGGAGCTGCCCACCTACGAAGCTCATCGCGCCTGCGAGGACTCCGCCGCGTTGGGCCGCATCTTCTGCGTCATGCTGAAAGATCTGGAGGAAAAGCAGGTCACAGCCGTCAGCGGCATCAACACCGGACTCGGCGGCAACCGCGAGGTGCTGAAAAAGAAGTATTACCACCTCATCATCCTCGTGCGCAACCAGATGGGCCTGAAGAACCTCTACAAGATCGTCAGCGAGGCCCATGTCAACTACTTCTTCAAGAAGCCCCGCGTGCCCCGCAGCCTCCTCAACAAGTACCGCGACGGCCTGATTTTGACCTCGGCCTGCGAGGCGGGCGAGCTGTACCGCGCCATCGTGGAGGGCCGCTCCTACGAGGAGCTGAAGAAGATCGCCTCCTATTACGATGTTCTGGAAGTCCAGCCGCTGGGCAACAACGCCTATATGGTGCGGGACGGCAAGGTGGAGAGCGAAGAGGTCATCAAGGACTTCAACCGCACCGTCATCCAGCTGGGCGAAGACCTCCATAAGCCCGTCATCGCCACCGGCGACGTCCACTTCACCGAGCCGGAGGACGCCATCTACCGCTCTGTTTTACAGGCGGGCAACGGCTTCAAGGACGCGGACAATCAGCCGCCCCTGTTCTACCGCACGACGGAGGATATGCTGGACCAGTTCCGCTATCTGCCCAAGGAGAAGGCCTACGAGATCGTCGTGACCAACCCCCGCAAGATCGCGGCCAGCATCGACGGCAGCGTCCGCGCCATCCCGCGCGGCACCTATCCGCCCAGCATCGAGGGCGCAGAGCAGCAGCTCCGGGACGCCACATGGGCGCACGCCAAGCGGGATTACGGCGACCCGCTGCCCGAGATCGTGGAGAAGCGGCTGCAAAAAGAGCTGGACTCCATCTGCGGCCACGGCTACGCCGTCCTGTACGTCATCGCGGTCAAGCTGGTGGCCTACTCCAACGCGGGCGGCTATCAGGTGGGCAGCCGCGGCTCGGTCGGCTCGTCGGCTGTGGCCCACTTCTCCGGCATCTCGGAGGTCAACAGTCTGCCGCCCCATTACCGCTGCCCCAAGTGCAGGCACAGCGAGTTCATCACCGACGGCAGCGTGGAGGACGGCTTCGACCTGCCCGACAAGAACTGCCCCGCGTGCGGCACCCGGATGCTGGTGGACGGCCACGACATCCCTTTCGAGACCTTCCTCGGCTTCTACGGCGACAAGGAGCCGGATATTGACCTGAATTTCTCGGGCGAATATCAGTCCAACGTCCACCGCTACACCGAGGAGCTGTTCGGCAAGGCCAACGTCTTCAAGGCAGGCACGGTCTCCGGAATTCAGGACAAAACAGCCTATGGCTACGTCAAAAAATATCTGGATGAGCGGGGGAGAACGGTCAACCACGCCGAGGAGAACCGCCTGACGCTGGGCTGCACCGGCGTCAAGCGCACCACCGGCCAGCACCCCGGCGGCATGGTCGTCGTGCCCGACACCTACGAGATTTACGACTTCTGCCCCATCCAGCACCCGGCGGATGATGTGGCGGGCGGTCTGCTGACCACCCACTTCGAGTTCAAATACCTTCACGACACCCTGCTCAAGCTGGATGAGCTGGGCCACGATATGCCCACCTTCTACAAGTATTTCGAGGAATATACCGGCATCCCGGTGGACAGCATCCCCATGAACGACCCCAAGGTCTACAGCCTGCTCACCAGCCCGGAAGCGCTGGGCGTCACGCCGGAGCAGATCGACAGCCAGACCGGCACCTTCGGCATCCCCGAGATGGGCACGAACTTCGTGCGCGGGATGCTTGTGGAGGCCCGGCCCAAGAATTTCTCTGAGCTGATCCAGATCTCGGGCCTGTCTCACGGCACCGACGTCTGGACGGGCAACGCCGATGAACTCATCCGCAGCGGCACCTGCACTATCGCGGAGGTCATCGGCTGCCGCGACAGCATCATGCTCTACCTGCTGCGCAAGGGCCTCGAGCCGAAGATGGCCTTCGACATCATGGAGGCCGTCCGTAAAGGCAAGGTGGCCAAGGGCGGCTTCGCGCCCGGCTGGGAGGAGGCCATGCGGGAGCACGAGGTGCCGGACTGGTATATCGAGAGCTGCCGCAAGATCAAGTATATGTTCCCGAAAGCCCATGCCGTGGCCTACCTGATGTCGGCCATCCGTCTCATGTGGTTCAAGCTCTACCATCCGCAGGCGTTCTATGCGGTCTACTTCACTGTCCGCGGCGATGACATCGACTACGAAGCCGCCGTGGGCGGTGCGGCGGTAGCCCGCGCCCACATGAACGAGGTCAAGCGCCGCCTGAAGGAGGAGAAAAACGCCAAGGACGAGGACGTCCTCGTCTCGCTCCAGCTGGTCAACGAGATGCTGGTGCGGGGCTACGAGTTCCTGCCCATCGAGCTGGGCAAGAGCCGCGGCTCGAAGTATGTGGTGGAGGACGGCAAGGTGCGCCTGCCCTTCTGCTCCCTGAAGGGTCTGGGCGGTGCCGCCGCCGATGCGCTGGAAAATGTGACCATCCACGGCGAAGAATACCTCTCCATCGAGGAGCTGCAGCAGGCCTCCGGCGTCGGCAGCAGCATCATCGACCGCCTGCGTCAGGTGGGCGCTTTGGGCGACCTGCCCGAGAGCAGTCAGGTGAGCTTCTTCTAAAAAGATGTTGACACCATATGCGACACCATATATAATGGAAATAGGAGAATCAGGATGTCAAAATGGGATAAACTGTTGGCAAGGATATGCTTTTTGAGCAAAGACCTCCGGTTCGACGAACTGCGCAGGGTCTTGGAAAGCTATGGCTATGAGATGAGCGCACCCCGGAGCGGCAGCAGCCATTACACCTTCCGCAAGGCAGGCTGCTATCCCATTACGATCCCGAAGCATGAACCGATCAAGAAAGTCTATGTCGAAATGGTGAGACAGATCGTAGAGAGCGAGGCGAAGAACGATGAAGACGCTGAATGATTATCTGGCGCTGTCCTATCGGATGGAAATTATCAGGGACAGTGACGAGGGCGGTTTTGTGGCTTCTTATCCGGACCTCCCGGGCTGCATCACCTGCGGAGAGACGGAGGAAGAGGCGCTGAAAAACGCTTTGGACGCCAAAAAGGCATGGCTGGAGGCCGCGCTGGAAGAGAACATTGAAATTCCTGAGCCGGACAGTCTGGAGGCGTACTCCGGGCAGTTCAAGCTGCGCCTGCCCCGAAGCCTGCACCGCGCTCTCGCAGAGCATTCGCAGCGGGAGGGCATCAGCATGAACCAGTACTGTGTGTACCTTCTGGCGAAGAATGACGCCCTTCACGCCGGGTAAAAATCAGTATAACTAAAAAAAAACGACCTCTGCGACCGGATGACCGGAAGCAGAGGTCGTTTTGTGTTGCAAGTATTGCTTTGAACAGGGGAGAGGCTTACTCCACGCTGATCATATAATAGTAGACCGGCTGACCGCCGCGGATGTGGCTGACCTCAACGTGGTTGGGGCACTTGGCCTTGACGATCTCGGTCACCTTCTCAGCATCCTCGTCGGAGACGTCGCAGCCGGAGATGATGGTGACGAAGCTGGAATCCTTCTTGCACATACCGCGGGCCAGACGATAGGTGGCCTTGGTGATGTCGTTGGAGGTGGAGACAATCTTGCCGTTCTCCAGCGCCATGATCTCGCCCTTCCGGATGCGCTTGCCGTCATACTCGCTGTCGCGGGCGGCGTAGGTGATGAGGCCGGTGGATACCTTGTCGGCGGCAGACATCATGTTGATGGTGTTGGCCTCGACGGTGGCGGAGGGGTCAAAGTTCAGCAGAGCCGTGATGCCCATGGGAACGGTGCGGGTGGGCAGGACGACCACCTGACGGTCGGCCAGCTTCTGGGCCTGCTCAGCAGCCATGATGATGTTCTTGTTGTTGGGCAGGACGAAGACGGTCTTGGCCGGGACGCTCTGGACGGCGGCGAGGATGTCCTCGGTGGCGGGGTTCATGGTCTGACCACCGGAGACGACCGCGTCAGCGGACAGGTCGGTAAAGACGGCCTTCAGGCCCTCACCAGCGGCGACAGCGACAAAGCCATAGTCGCGGCTGGGGTCAACGGCAGCGTAGATGAACTCGCTGGCCGGGTCGGGCTTCTTCTCGGCAGAAGCCTGCTTCTCAAGGCTCTTGCCCTGCTTCTGGCGGGCAAGGAACTGCTCGTGCATATTCTCGATCTTGAAGTTGGTGAGGTAGCCGTACTTGATGGCCTCGCTCAGGATCTTGCCGGGGTCGGCGGTGTGGACATGGAGGTTGATGACGTCGTCGTCCTCGATGCAGACCACGCTGTCGCCGTTGGATTCAGCGAAGGCACGCATCTTTGCAGCGCTTGCGCCCTCGTTCTTGTTGATGAGGAACTGGGTGCAGTAGCCGTTCTTGATGTCCTCGACCTTCATCAGGTCATCGGTAAAGACGCCCTTGCCTGCGTTCGCGGTGGAGAGCTTGGCCTTGTTGGGGGCAGCCTCGCCGCCGGCCACGATGTCCTCCCCGTGGAAGACCTTGCCCATGCCCTCAAAGATGATCATGATGCCCTGACCGCCGGCATCCACGACACCGGCTT
>OLSP01003338.1_pt1 | contig 11322 bp, 9 predicted proteins | sample 1672941 | NCBI WGS metagenome assembly OLSP01 (sample SAMEA3136739, study PRJEB25190) | human gut metagenome | reverse complement strand
GTACATCTCTGGAAAAAGTCTGTTACATCTACGATACGAAGTGGGTTTCTTAAGTCTGGTTTATCAGAACCAAACTCAAGCATTGCCTGCTTGTAGCTGATAACTGGATAAGGTGCTGCAGTTACAACACTTCCCTCTGGTGCAAACTTTTCAAATGTTGCTGTAAGTACTTCCTCACCTACACGGAATACATCTTCCTATGTTGCAAAACTCATCTCAAAGTCTAACTGATAGAACTCTCCTGGAGAACGGTCTGCTCTTGCATCCTCATCACGGAAGCAAGGTGCAATCTGGAAATATTTATCAAATCCAGACACCATAAGAAGCTGTTTGTACTGCTGTGGAGCTTGTGGAAGTGCATAGAACTTACCTTTGTACTTTCTGGATGGTACGATATAATCTCTGGCCCCTTCTGGAGAAGAAGCACAAAGAATTGGGGTCTGAATCTCTAAGAAGCCCATGTCTGTCATCTTCTGTCTTAAGAAGCTGATTACTTTAGAACGGAAAATCATGTTATCTTTTACTTTTTTATTTCTTAAATCAAGATAACGGTATTTCAGACGTACATTTTCATGGTTTTCTTTAGAAGTCATTACTTCAAATGGAAGCTGTTTATATACCTTTCCTAGCATATCTACTTTATGAGCCTCTAATTCAATGGTTCCTGTAGGAATCTTTGGATTGTAAGTCTCCTCATCACGGTGCTCGATCACACCTTCAAGAGAAATACAGTCTTCCTTGTTAATTCCCTCTAATAAAGTAGTATCTCTCATTACAACCTGAAGAACACCATACATATCTCTTAAGTCAATAAAAGATACTCCGCCGTGGTCACGGATATTCTCTACCCAGCCTGCCACACGGACAGTTTCACCAACGTTTTCTTCGCTAAGCATATCAAGAGTTCTGTCTCTGTAAATGTTTGCAATATTCATTTATCTAAATCTCCCTTCTTATAATACAGCTTTTCATCATATTTTTATCAATTAAGTGGGTAACAAATGCAATTCATTTCCTATCTTAGAGGTAGGAGTCTTCTTGCTGAAAAAGAATAAAGTCACAATTTCATTCTCAAAGGAAATCCATCTTTCTTCTTTAATAGCCCACAAGATAAAAATCTTATGCAATAAAAAACGTCCTGAACTAAAACTAGTTCAGGACGGATTATTCCGCGGTACCACCTGAATTACTGCCTTATGAAAAGCAGTCACTCAAAAACCAACTTCTGTCTAACGCACAGTCACGGCGCACCTACTAAGGAATCTGCCTGTGTCCGTATTGACAGATTTCGTTCAGATTGCGGCTGGTAAAGTGTTATTCACAGGAATTCATTCTGCAGGGTTCTCAGCTATCCCCACTCTCTGGAAGCGATAATTCCCACTACTTCTCTTCGTCATCGCCTTTACATCAAATCTTAATCAGTCTACCACAGCTTAAAAAAAATGTCCAGAATTTTTTTGAAATATATTTTATACCTCAAGAGGATTCTTTACTGCATACTCTAAGGCTTCCACAAATGCATTCGTCGCTGCCCGGCAGGCAGATTCCGTTCCCGCAAGAACCGCTCCACTGGAATTCGCATGTGACGGCGGATACCAATATCTTGCCACGCGGGTATTGCCTGCCTTTAATGCTTTATCTAATGCATAGTTTGTCTCAATCGGGCCACCAACAAGATAGGCATAAGATTCGCCAGGCTTAAGCTCACACCATTCCTGAAAATACTTTCCCGGTCTTGGAATCGTCTGTGCATAAAATGCAGTTCCCTCATCCCCGTCAAAGTTACAAAGTTCCGAATGATTCTCGATAAAGTCTCTTACATATCGAAGTCCACTCTTCACATCTTCTACCTTCGGTCCGGAAAACAATACAAATACACTGCCGCCGTATTTACTCCAGGAGCATGTTGTTCCTCCATAGTATGTTTCTGCGTGAATCAGCTTGATATTTGCCTTTTTGCTGGCATCATCCACTGCCAGATAACCAATATCATCATTATCTGCCGAGAAAAATCCGACACTCGTATGTCCTTCCGGTATATTATACACACGCGCAAACTCTGGTGTCACATTCGCAATGACTTTCTGGCTGAGCATATGCGTTTCCATTTTTACAATTTTCATAAACAAAATCCTTTCGCTTCCGACAGAACTTTTATTTTAAACATCACAATATTTTCAATAATCATTCTAAATAATGTATTCTGCCTTTTATAACACCGTATCTCTTTAATACCTGATTACATTCATAACACTTATATGCATATCATGTATGTAACATAAGCAATATCCTGCTCAATCACTCAATATCCATTGGGTGAAACGCACAATACTCCACACCCTCTGCGAACGCCTCAACTGCAGAGCGGCATGCCGATTCCGTTCCATATACAATCGCGCCACCTGTATTAACACGGGAAGGAATCTCGGATAATTCTGCAATCTTCACATCGGCTGCTTTTAACGCTTTATCCAGTCCATACATGCTCTCCACCGATGCAGATACAAGATAGGCAATGGAAGTTCCCTCACTAAGTCCCAAAGACTCCTGATAGTACTTTCCGATCCGTGGTACATAATCCACATAATAGCCAAGTGTCCCCTCTTCATTTAAAGAATAATTTCCCGACTTATTCTCTATATAATCCTTTGCATACTGAAGTCCACTCTTCACATCTGCAACTTTCTCGCCGGAAATAATCGCCGTAATCTCTCCGCCATATCTGCTCCACGAATAATCCACTCCGCCATAAACCGTTTCAATCTGAATAACTTTAATCTTGGCTTTCTTAGTCGCATCATCCACTGCAAGCCACATAACATCCTCGCAGTCTGCCGAAAAAATAGCCATGCTCTCATGATTCTCCGGGATGTCATAAATCTTTCGATACTCTTCCGTAATCCGTGGAACAAGCTTCTCCATCACTACATGGGCATCAATCCTTCTTTTCATTTTGCCCTCCTCATTTCATTCACTTTACGGTAAAATAGCCTTCTACCGTTTTTATTTGTATTTTACCACGAAATTGCCATACTGAACATAAACTATTTTTTACTTTGCCTGTGAATTTCTGTTCTTTGGTTCTATTTATTTTTCTACTTTTCTTCTTCAATTCAAGAATGTCCCAGCATTCTTGCTGTGAGATGCGCGTCATGCAATGCATGACATACTTCTTCTGTGATAAAATACTTATATTTTACTTCATACAACAACATTTACTTATCACTGTACAAATCCTTAAGCACCTGTCTTGCATTTTTCTTCTGGTAACCATCTGGGTCACTTATCATCTTTCCCTTTCCTGCTCTCCAGCGGAACTGTGCATAATCCGTCAGATAACTCTTATCTTTTTTGCAGGATGGATATCTCTTATACCAGGATGGATAATATTTCTTCATATACTTTTTGGCAAGCTTTACTGCCTCGCTGTTTGTTCGTCCCTTTTTATCTGGGGTTCCAGACAGGCGTACTCCTGCCGGACTCGAATGCACTAAAACAACACTGCCATCTGCACAGCTTCCCACAACAATATAGATATGCGTAGGTGAACTCATAATATCCCCCGGTTTCCAGTCCTTTACCGCTATCGTCTTTTTATAGGTTCCCCAGCCGTACTTTGCATAAGTAGATGCTGCTTTCGATGCCTTTGTAACATAACCCTGACCCTGTTTTCCATTTTTTGTTTTATTTATGTTGTATACACTCCATCCAACAAATCCAGAACAATCCAGTCCATTTCCAAATGCAAACCTGTGCTTTCTATAATTATAGCTTGCTTTCTGCTTTGCACAAAACTTCCTCCAGCTCGCATTCAGTCCAATTCGCAGACCGTCTGTACCTGCCCCGGTATCTGCCTTATTCCAGCCACCGCCCCAGATATACATGGTAGAACCTACAGGAGCAAGTGCCGTTGTCAGAAAATTTTTAATCGTAGAAGTTGAGTTTTTTGCTACCGTTGTTCTGGCAACCGCCCCAAAAGAACTATAGATACGCTTCTCTTCGCCATTCTTCTTGTATATTTTATATGCCCTTACTTTATATTGGTATACACTCCCTCTTTTCTTATTTTTAAAGACAAGCTTACATTGCTTTATCGCCCTTAACTTCAGGAAAACATTTTCTTCTTCCGTTTTTTCAAACACTTCATAACCATCCGCTCCCTGCACTGATTCCCAGGAAAGTACCACCTGGCCATCTACTCCATTTGCCAGCACACCAAGAGGTTTCCTTAAACTTGTTTTTGCCATCGCATCTGCTCCCCGTCCCAAAAATAATATTGATACTATCAATATCCATGCTATGTATTTCTTTTTCATCATTACCTTCCTTTCCTTTTCTCATCCATGGTAGCATAGAGCATTACACAATTTCAACAGTTATCCGACATCCCACAAACATTTTAATAAAAGAACAAATTTCTTGCCCTTTTCAACAAATTTTTTCTTAAATTTCTCCTAAAAATGTGTTACAATTTATTACAAATTACATATGAGGAGATGTGTCATCTATGAACGCAAACAAACACTCGAAAAAAGTTGTGCATCTGCCGAAATTCATACAAAAGAATCATACGGCAATACTTTTTTCTCTTCTACTTTTTTTGATGCTCCCTGTAACTTTTGTTCACGCACAACGTCTATATACGACAGACGGTGTAAATGTGCGCGCAAAACCAAACAGTTCTTCGAAAGTACTTACATCTGTTTCTGCCGGAACATCTGTAACGAAAACTGGTAGAAGTGGAAACTGGATTGCCGTCAGGGTAAATGGCATAAAAGGTTATATTTACAAATCTTATCTGTCTGGAAGTAAAAATACTTCTACTGCCACAGTCTCTAAAAGTACTTCTTACCGTGCAGTCATTACAGCAAGTAGTGTGAATCTGCGCGCAAAGCCTTCTTTTTCTAGCCGTGTAAAGGGTAGTTTATCTGCAGGTCAGGCTGTGACGGTTTGTTCTACAAATGGCTCCTGGAAAAAAGTACAAACTTCCAAGGGCAAAAAAGGCTATGTATACGGAATTTATGTTAGGAAAAGTGCTTCATCATCAAAGACTACAGCCAAGAAAACTACTACTGCTTCTTCTAGCAGTTACCGAACAAAAGCAGTCTCCTACGCAAAAAGAAGAGTTGGCGATAAATACAGCCAGTCTCGAAGAAACCAGAAAGGATATGCTGATTGCTCTAGTCTGATGCGTGACGCTTATAAGAGTGCTTCCGGCAAATATATCGGAAACACAACCTATGAACAGTTAGAATTGATGCATTCTTATCTGTATTCGATTTCTTCTGTCAGACAGGCAACAGTTGGAGACCTGGTGTTCCATCAGAACGGCTCTAATCATGTTGGGATTTATCTTGGAAATGGAAAGGTTCTTCATGCTTCACAGACTGCGGGGAAAGTGAAGATCAGTACGTTTAGTAGTAGCAGCCGGTATTGGGATACGGGTTGTAATGCGGCGGGATATTGTGTGAAACACTGATCTGCCGCAAGCAGGAGAGATGCTCCTAAACGAACAGATGCCCCAAAGAGGAAAGCCCCTATATTTGCGCCCTTAAAGCGAGAATTGAATGTTCGCTTAACGGCCACAAATATAGGGGCTTTCCTCTTTGAGAGCTGTTTTTGGCTGGAGATAGCTCGCTAACTTATAAAATCTAATGTGTAAAATTAAGAAGTTTAATTCATGCAAAGATATGCAAAATATCCCACATACGCCACAAGCATTACAACCCCGCATGGTCTGCGAAGTTCTTTATGGCGTATCGTTCCAAGCCATAGGATAACACCTGCCGCTACTGCCACCGCAGAGTCAATCAGGAACTTGCTTTCAAATGGTACATTGCAAATCAATGCAGTTGTTCCTATTACGAAAAGAATGTTAAAGATATTGCTTCCAACGATATTTCCAATGGCAATCCCGGCATTACCGCTTTTAGCAGCAGTAACCGAAGTAACCAGTTCTGGAAGTGATGTTCCAAAGGCTACAATAGTAAGACCGATGAAACGCTCACTCATGCCAAAGGCTCTTGCAATCTCTGATGCGGCATCTACAACAAGGTCACTGCCCCAGACTACCATAATACCTCCAGCGATAATGAAAATAATGCATTTTAAATAGGACATCTGGCATTCATCTTCTTCTTCAGCCGCTTTATTCTTTTTCGACATCACAAAAAGATAGGCCAGGAAAGCGATAAACAATATCCAAAATATAACGCCTTCTGGAAAGCTGACTGCCCGTCTAGTTATTCCAAAAACAATCATTAAAGCTGTAATTCCTATCATAAATGGAATCTCACAATACAAAGTAGATTTTTGAATCGCAACATTTGTTATAACGGCTGTGATTCCTAGAATAACAAGCACATTCATAATATTACTGCCTACTACATTACCGATAGTGATTCCGGCACTTCCCTTTAATGCGGAAGTAATGCTGACCGCCGCTTCCGGAAGGCTTGTTCCCATTGCTACAATAGTAAGGCCGACAATCAATTGCGGGATTCCCAACTTCCCTGCAATTCCTGCTGCACCATCTACAAAAAAATCTGCTCCTTTTACTAAAAGAACAAATCCGACACATAAAAGTAAAATCTGAAGTATCATTAAGTCATTCTCCTTCTAAATATTTATCTACTCTCGAAATTCTGTACATTCTCAAAATCCAATGCAAAAGCAGACATTTTAAAACGTGTGTGAATATTCTTCATTGCGTGCTTGAAACATACTCCAAGAGTACACTACTCTTAGAGCGTGTAACTTACAAAAGTCAAGGCTTCTTGTTTCATTTCGGAGTATATTTGAATATATTTACTGAAGGTGATAGTGAGGAAGTTCTGCCTGCTTTCCAAAGCTTTCTTTATGAAGGGCATCCATAACTTTTTCTACTGGGCAAATGTCATGTTCTTCCCGAAGGAATTCAAAGATTTCTTCGATTCCCTCTCCAGTATAGGCACTTGTAAAAAATATTTTTTTACACCCAGTGAGTTTTAGCCATTCGGCTGCCTGCTGTGGATTCGCTGCCCAGTGGTCAATCTTGGTTACAATTCCCACTTCGTCGCGGTTTCCAAGCGGTGTTATGTTTGGAGGATATAAAGAATAGGGTTCTGTCGCACTTAACACAATTCCTACCACATCGGATTCTGCAGCATACAGATCAATCGTATGCGCCAAATCCAGATTCTCCGCATATTCGCCCGGCATATCAATGACACAGTCATACTGGCTGACATATTGTGTCTTTTTATAGGTAATATTCTCCCCACGTAAAACCTGCTTTAGTGTTGTCTTCCCACTTTCACTTCTTCCAATTAACAATATCTTTCTCATATAACTTCCCCCTGTTTTTTAGTTGCCATACATCATATATAGTTATACTCCCATAAAGAACATCAATGCAGCCCATGTAAATAATGGATAATACATTCCATGTTCGTCTCTTCCTTTACAAAGATATTCTTCGGCATCTTCTTTACTTACCAGACGGAATCCCTCAAACACTTCTGAACCTTCTGCCCCATCATGGTTCATCTTTGGCATCTCATCACGGTTGATGGAAATGTATACTAAAGCGTTCCCTTCGTCTGTCATACCCGGTGTACTGAATACGCATGGAGAAACAACTTTGATCTCATCGGATTCCTCCACTTCGATTCCTGTCTCCTCTTTCAACTCACGAATGGCAGTATCTACAAGAGCATTCGGATTATTCCAGTCTCCTTTATCAATGAGTCCTGCCGGAACACTTAACATATACTGTCCGACCGGATAACGATACTCCCAGTTTAAGAGAAGCTTCTTGGGCTGCCCCTTAATATTAAGAACAACGAAACAGCTTACTGCATCTGGCTGCATGGTTCCACACTCTTCATCTGGTGTCAGTGCAACCATTCTATCCTTGTTTCTTCGGCTGGCACAGTAGTAATGGCCACCCTCTCTGTACTGTAAATCATACAGGTTCATATATTCTGATTCATAAATGGTTTCCATTTTTCCGTTATACATAATTTATCGCCTTTCTTGCTATAAAAAATCCTAAAAGAAATACCATTTTACACAAAAGCGGTACTTCTTTTAGGATATATTGTCATACATTTAAATGGCTTTGTCAAGGTGATTCTGTGGTAAAATCCGATGTACAACCATGCACAACACAGCAGTAATTACAATATCCGGCAGTGTGTAACCGATTATGATATCTACATGCATCAATGCACGGTATAAAATAAGTCCAATAAGCCATACAGCCAGGTTTGCCCAATCCCATTCTTTCACAGCTCTTCTCTTTTTATTAAAGAAGAAATCAGCAATCATAACTGCAATCATCGGCGCAAACACGGAGTTAATCAGATAAAGAAATTCTTCGATATTGTCCATTGGATAAAGAATTGCCGCAATCGTACCAACGATAACTACAACGACAGAAATGTATTTTCCATTGATTTTTTTAGAAAAACTCTCCCCGACAACTTCACCAGAAACACCTGCAGAATGTGCTGCCAAAAAGTTAGTGGTAACGGTAGAAAAAACAATAATAAGAAGTCCGACTACACCAAGACCTGCACGAAGAGAAATCTGTGCGATATCAGAAGTTCCCATACCGATTGCAGCAGACATTCCGATAATATACATCCAGCAGCTTACGAGTCCGTAAACAATTGTGCTTACTGTCGTCGCCTTTACTGGCTTTGTGCTGTTTGAAGTGTAATCACTGATTACCGGAATCCAGGACAATGGCATGGATGCGGCAAGTTCAATCGCTGCACCAAAAGAAAGTGTTTCACCACTCACACTACCGCCGTTTAAAAATGCCCCTGCGTTGCCCTTTGTCACGATAACAAAACATAAAGCGACTGTCATTAAAAATAATGCCGTCATCGCAACCATATTGATTTTTTCAAGACGTTTTAAACCGACCAGAACCCACACAAGCAGTAACACACCGATGATGGCACACCACACACCTGCTCCTGCAGAAAAAATACCATTCGCTGCCAAAGCTCCGTCATAATTTAAAATCGCAAGCCAGCCTGCAAGCTGTAAAATATTTAAAATAGAAAATGGCAGGTTTCCCTTTCGTCCAAAGCTGACTGCAACGGTCTCCATAGCATTATTGTTTGTCTTTGCTCCAAGATATCCTGCTAAAAATAACAGAATACATCCAATAACGTGACCAATTAAAATAGCCAGAAGGCCAGTTTTCATTCCAAGTGGTGCAAAATATGTTCCTGTCAGGATTTCTGACATTGAAACTCCTGCACCAAACCAGATCAGTCCATTACTGAGGACCGATGTTTTATTTTCTTCCATACTAAAATATCCTCCTTGTAAAATTGTGGAATCTTAATTTATGAGTTTGACACACTTTAAAATACAGCGCATCCATCAACTCTAATTATATTAGAATTCTTATCTTTTTGCAATACCAAAAATCCAATTAAACGCAGTATTTTTGGCATTTCATTTCTGTTTTTCCGTCGAAAAATTACTTTCTGCCTTCCAGTACTTTTTCCTGAACAGATTTGGGGCAGGGTTCGTAATGGTCAACTTCCATTACATAGTTACCACGGCCCTGTGTTCTGGAACGCAGGTCTGTGGAATAACCGAACATTTCAGCCAGAGGAACGAAGGAGTGAATTACCTGTGCGTTGCTTCTTGCTTCCATACCTTCGATACGACCACGTCTGGAGTTGATATCGCCGATAACGTCGCCCATATAATCCTCAGGTACTGTTACAGTTACCTTCATGATGGGTTCAAGCAGAACTGCGTCACCCTTTCTCATAGCTTCCTTGAAAGCCATGGAACCGGCAATCTGGTAAGCGGATTCGGAGGAGTCAACGTCATGGTAGGAACCATCGTAAACCTCTGCCTTAACGCCCAGTACGGGATAGCCGCCCAGGATACCGCTCTGCATAGCCTGCTGGATACCTTTATCGATAGCGGGGATATATTCCTTAGGAATAGAACCGCCGACTGTCGCATTTACGAATTCGTAGTTGTTTTCCGCATCTGTGGGAATAGGATAGAAACGTACTTTACAGTGACCATACTGACCACGACCACCGGACTGACGTACGAATTTACCTTCTACGTCAACTGCCTTACGGAATGTTTCCTTATAAGCAACCTGAGGTGCGCCTACGTTTGCTTCTACCTTGAATTCTCTCAACAGACGGTCAACGATGATTTCCAGATGCAGCTCACCCATACCGGAGATGATTGTGTCGCCTGTCTCCTGGTCTGTGTAGGTCTTGAATGTGGGATCTTCTTCTGCCAGCTTTGCCAGAGCGATGCCCATTTTGTCACGGCCTGCTTTTGTCTTGGGTTCGATTGCAACGGAGATAACGGGTTCGGGGAATACCATGGATTCCAGAATAACTTCGTGATCTTCGTTACAGATTGTGTCACCTGTTGTGGAAATCTTGAAGCCTACTGCTGCCGCAATATCACCGGAGTAAACTCTGTCGATTTCTTCTCTGTGGTTTGCGTGCATCTGCAGGATACGGCCAACACGTTCCTTCTTGCCACCCTTTGTGGAGTTGTAAACGTATGTGCCGGAGTCCAGTGTACCGGAGTACACACGGAAGAATGCCAGCTTACCAACGAAGGGGTCATTCATTACTTTGAATACCAGAGCAGAGAAGGGCTCTTCGTCGGATGCGTGTCTTTCTGTTTCTTCGCCTGTTGCAGGGTCAATACCCTTGATTGCAGGAATGTCTGTAGGTGCGGGCATATATTCAACAACGCCGTCCAGCAGCTTCTGAACGCCTTTGTTTCTGTATGCGGAACCACACATTACGGGCATCAGTTCGCAGGCGATACATGCCTTACGCAGTGCTGTTTTCAGTTCTGCTTCTGTGATTTCTTCTTCAGCGAAGAATTTTTCCATCAGCACATCATCTGTTTCAGCGATTGCTTCGATCATGATCTGTCTGTATTCTTCAGCCTGTTCTACATATTCAGCGGGAATTTCTTCTTCGTCTACTTCTGTACCTGTTGCGTTTTCATAGAAGTAAGCTTTCATCTTCATCAGGTCGATGATGCCCTTGAAATCACTTTCTGCACCGATAGGCAGAGTTACAGCTACGGGATGGCAGCCCAGTCTGTCTACGATGGATTTCATGGAACCGAAGAAGTCTGCACCCATGATATCCATTTTGTTTACGAAAATCATACGGGGTACATTATAGTTGTCAGCCTGTCTCCAAACTGTTTCTGTCTGAGGTTCAACACCGCCCTTTGCGTCCAGTACGCAAACAGCGCCATCCAGTACACGCAGAGAACGTTCTACTTCAACTGTGAAGTCAACGTGCCCTGGAGTAT
>OLSP01003335.1_pt1 | contig 11329 bp, 8 predicted proteins | sample 1672941 | NCBI WGS metagenome assembly OLSP01 (sample SAMEA3136739, study PRJEB25190) | human gut metagenome | reverse complement strand
GAAATATAATAACGATGAATGCCAACATGTGGTCGGATGGCCAGTTTATCTAAATTCAGTTGATAACCCAAGCCCATGCCAATTGTTGCGATGCGACGTTTTATTTTGGCATTTTGAGATTCACCACGAATTTCACCCGCACTTAAACCATATCCTGCATCGGCAGAGATGTTTAAGCCATTTTCAAAATCATATTTAGCAAAAGCAGACAGCACATTTAAACGGCCTTTGCTACTAATGTTGTCATCAAAAGCATTGCTTGCTCGAGAATGAGAGAACAACAAGCCTAAGCGGTGATTTGTATCAATATGTTGCACACCAACTTGTGTCAAACGTGCTTTTTGTTGATACGCACGGAACTCATCAGCATCATAATTGCTGGAAGAATATAACGTATTTGCCCAAATATTGGTGTTGTTCTCAGACACTAAATGTTTGTTTAATTCATCTTGTGCCAATAACGCACTATTCACGCTCGCCGATAATTCGGATAACGCGCTGTTAGCATAACGGCTAATCAATTCTTTTTGTTTTTTGACCGCACTTTCTTGGGCTTCTTTAAAGGCAAGGTATTCTTCTAAGGTCTCAATCGCCTCTAAACATTTTTGACGGCGCGTTAAATAAATTGCCGCAGTTTGCTTATGCATATCTCGTTGAATATCTGTTTGAGCCGTATTCGCTTGTGCTTTAGCTTCTTCGTATTTTTCCGTGAGTTGCTGCAAGGCTTCATAATACTTTTCTAGACGCTCTCTAGGAGGGAGACGATGAATGCTATGTTGTGATTTACTGCTTGCAACTTGGGGCTCTGTTATTTTCGGCTGAATGGGCTTTTTATGCTTGCGATTCATGGCTTCAGTCAAGGCGGTACATTGCCCTAAAAGATGTTCTGCCATAAATACAATTTGTTCTTCATTTTGATGAGGAATTTTACATAGCTTAGTTAAGCTTTGTTGGATTTCTTTGAGATAAAAACCGACGGTTTCAAAATCTTCGGTAAATAAAGTGCGGTTAAATTTCGCGTTGATTTTTTTATCAGAGTCAGTTTGATAGGCTTGAGTCAGTTGCTGTACTTTTTGCTCGAGCGCATTGAGTAATGATTGAATAGACATAAAAAAATCCCCGCATAATGTATGCAGGGATTATAACGATTAAAGGGTCATGGCTGCAATCCAACCGAATGCTAATAATGGGATGTTGTAGTGAATAAAGGTTGGTACAACAGAATCCCAAATGTGGTCGTGTTTGCCATCCATATTCAAACCGGATGTTGGACCAAGTGTGGAGTCAGAAGCCGGTGAACCCGCATCCCCTAATGCTGCTGCTACACCTACGATAGCTACTGTCGCAAGTGGTGAGAAACCAAAAGAGAGACAAAGTGGTACATAAATTGAGGTGATAATTGGTACAGTTGAGAAAGAAGAACCAATACCCATGGTAATCAATAACCCAACGAGTAACATTAAGAATGCGGCAACGCCTTTACTTTGAATCGCACCGGTTGAAAGTGCATCAACTAATTCTTTCACGCCACTTGTGGTATTAATCACATTCGCGAAACCAGAGGCAGCAATCATAACGAAGCCAATCATTGCCATTAAGCGTAAACCTTGTTGGAAAATGTCGTTACTTTCTTTGAGTTTGAAGATACCGAATGCCCCGAAAATGACTAAACCGACTAAACCACCAATAATTGTAGAGCTTGTGAAAAGCTGGGTGGCAAAAGTGGCGATAATGGCGACCGCACTTGCGGTAATTTGAATAGGTTTAATATTCGCAATGTGTTGTTCAATTTCAGCTGTAGTGGGTTCTGCCGTTGTCACAACATACTCGCGCGGTTTGCGATAGGTAACAAATACGGCAGTGAGTAAACCAAGAATCATACCAATAACAGGGATAAGCATAGCAAAAGAAACTTCACCAACACTAGTTTGTAAACCGAGTGATGCACCAGCAAGATTGATATTTTTAACTAAAACGCTTTCAATAAAGATTTTCCCGAAACCAACCGGTAAGATCATATAGGTTGCCGTTAAACCGAAGGTAATAATACAAGCGACTGCACGACGGTCGATTTTTAAACGGTTAAAAATAGAAAGTAGCGGTGGCACAACAATCGGGATAAACGCAATGTGTACTGGGAGTAAGTTTTGGGATGAAATAGCGAATAAAAGTAAAATACTAAGTAGCGTATATTTAAACCAAGCTAAATTTTTGCCGGTTGGTGTTTTATTCATTCGGGTAATGATTTTATAGGCAAGCAAATCAGTGATGCCAGATTTTGAAATCGCAATGGCAAATGCGCCTAACATAGCGTAGTTCATCGCTACTTCAGCACCACCACCTAAACCACCTGTAAAGGCTTCAATGGTTTTTCCTAAACCTAAGTCACCACACAAGCCTGCAGTCAGAGCGGAAATCACCAGTGCGATAACCACGTTTACGCGCAGCAAGCTTAACGCCAGTAGCACGACAATTGAAATAACAACGGGATTCGATAGCATATTGTTGTTCCTTATTGATTAATTAAAAGAAAAAGGTCGCATAAAAGAAAATTGATTTAAGGTTAAATGTCGCATAGTAATAAACTCCTGTAAATTGATAATAAAACAAAACCCCTCGAAAGTTGCCTTCCGAGGGGTAAGATTTTTTTGATCTTTATCTTGTCAGCTCGGAAGAAATCTTCCAAGCACGCCAACAGCCTGAAAGATTATTCAGTTGAATGGCGATGATGGTGACGAAGGATAAAGTTCATTTGAAACTCTCTTATTTAGATAACTAAATTGAATTACTTTTTAAAATACGGTAAAGCGAAAACGATTGCAAGTCTTTTTTCTAAAAAATTTTAAAAATTAAAGTGCGGTCTGATTTTCAGTAGTTTTTCCCGTTTCATCGGTTTGAGCAATATGCGGGAAACCACCAAGATCTTTTAAGTGATTGACCATATAGCAGAATAATTCCGCAGTGCGTTCGGTGTCATATAGCGCAGAGTGTGCTTGTTTACCATCAAAAGGAATTTTTGCTGCTTGGCACGCTTTGACGAGTACCGTTTGCCCAAACATAAAACCGGCAAGTGTTGCGGTATCAAACATCCCGAAAGGGTGGAATGGATTACGTTTTACACCCGTACGTTCAGCCGCAGCCATCACGAAGCTTTGGTCAAAAGCCGCATTATGTGCCACGATGATAGAACGCTGACATTCAGCATCTTTTTGTCCACGACGCACCATTTGGAACAATCCCGTGATGGCATCTAATTCAGATACGGCACCACGCAATGGATTGTGAATATCAATCCCATTGAATTTGAGTGATTCAGGATTAATATTCGCCCCCTCAAATGGTTCAATATGAAAATGGCATTTTTGATCGGGGTGTAAATTGCCATTCTCATCCATTTTTAAGGTGATTGCCGCAAGTTCTAAAAGCGCATCTTTTTTGGCATCAAACCCAGCCGTTTCCACATCAATAATGACAGGAAAGTAGCCGCGAAAACGATTTTTTAATTGGTGGTGATAAGGGATTTCTTGAGAGTTGGACATATTGTATCCTTTTAAATAAATAACGCAGGTAACCCTGCGTTATAAAAGAGCGAAAAAATCAACCGCACTTTTAATTAATTGCCTAGACCAGATTTTGAGCTTTTATTTTCGATAAATTCAATTTTATAGCCATCTGGATCTTCAACGAAGGCAATAACGGTTGTACCACCTTTAACTGGGCCTGGTTCGCGAGTCACTTTACCACCACTTGCACGAACTGCTTCACAAATAGCATAAATATCATCAACGCCGATAGCAATATGTCCATATGCTGTACCTTGTTCATATTTATCTACGCCCCAGTTGTATGTTAATTCAATTTCTGCAGCGCTTTCGCCATCTTCGTAACCTAAAAAAGCAAGCGTATATTTATACTCAGGGTTTTCACTTGTGCGTAATAAACGCATACCTAAAACGTCTTGATAAAATTTAATAGAGCGGTCTAAATCACCCACTCGAAGCATGGTGTGTAAAATTCTCATCTTATTATCCTTTTTTTATTGGGTTGGTCGGTATTATAACATAGAAATTTTTAAATAGACTTAGGACGTAATTTATCCCAGAAATTAGAGTCGTTTAAATAACGAAAATGAACTAATCATTTGGAGTGGTCGGAGCTCTGTTTCATATTCGGCTTTGGTAATCTGTTTCTCGTTGTAGTGGCCTAGCTATTACAAGGATACGACAAGTTGTAAATTATTATAGGAGAACAAAGATGTTTTCATTCTTAAAAGCATCTCCTCCAGCACCAAGAATTGAAAGTTCTAGAACAGATGCCGAGTATAAAAAATTACGTTGGCAGGTATTTGCTGGAGTATTTATCGGGTATGCGGCTTATTATCTTATCCGCAAAAACTTTTCTTTAGCCATTCCTTATCTTATTGATGAATATGGCTTTACTAAAGCTGATTTAGGTACAGTCGGGGTGGCATTATCACTGGCTTACGGTTTTAGTAAGTTCATCATGGGAAACATCTCTGATCGTAGTAATCCTAAATATTTTATTACTATTGGTTTATTAGGTTCTGCATTAGTGAGCTTAATTTTCGGTTTAGTACCAGGCGTGCTTTCTTCTATTCCATTGATGATTGTGTTAGCTGCATTAAATGGCTGGTTCCAAGGAATGGGATATCCACCAGGTGCAAAAACAATGACCAACTGGTTCTCAGTTTCTGAACGTGGTGTGTGGTGGAGCTGGTGGAACGTATCACATAACTTAGGTGGTGGTTTAATCGGCCCATTAGCGCTCCTCGGTTTATCGATTTTCGGCGTATGGCAATCTTTATTCTATTTACCAGCCTTAATCGCGATTGTATTGGCATTCATCATGTTCTATTTAATGCGCGATACACCTGAGTCTCAAGGATTACCGCCGGTAGATGAATGGAAAGGTGAAAAAATCGTAGAGAAAGTTGAATCAGCTCACACGCTTTCTTCTAAAGATATTTTCATGAAATACATCATTAATAATAAGTTCTTATGGGCGATTGCACTTGCGAACGTATTTGTGTATTTCATTCGTTACGGCATTATTGACTGGGCACCAACGTATCTAAAAGAAGTGAAACATTTCTCTGTAGACAAACAAAGTTGGGCGTATTTCCTTTACGAATATGCAGGTATCTTTGGTATGCTTGCTAGTGGTTATTTGAGTGATAAAGTCTTCAAAGGTCACCGTGCACCGCCGATGTTATTATTCCTAACCGGTGTATTAATCGCGATTATTGTTTATTGGAAAAACCCAGAAGGAAATCCACTCGTAGATAATATTTGTCTTGTTGCTATCGGTTTCTTAATTTATGGTCCAGTAATGATGATCGGGCTTCAAGCGGCAGACCTTGTGCCACGTGTTGCAACAGGTACAGCGACAGGTCTAACCGGACTATTCGGTTACTTATTAGGTTCTGCGAGTGCAGGCTATGTAATGGGTAAATTGGTCGACTTATTTGGCTGGGATGGTGGTTTTTATGCCTTGATCGTTTCTTGCTTCTTAGGATTTGGTTTCATTGCTTTTACCTTACTCCATAAGCCGAATGCAGCGTAATAAATATTATTTTACCTAAATTAAAATGTGGCTAAATTGTATCATTTAGCCACATTTTTTTGTTATTTATTTACCTTACTATTATGCTAAGATAATACTGATCTTTTTATAAAAAGGAAAAAATGAATGAATATAACAGGCCTTTTTAATCTTTCTTGGCAACGTTATTTAAATTTACTGTTTTTATTATTAACCGTGGGATTTTTAACGAGTGGAGTAGTCACGTTAATTGCAGCTAATTTAGATTATTTTTCTGATTTAGCCAAAATTTATGGCTTACAAACATTGCTTGTGGTGACAGTGATATTAGGTATTTATTGCTTTATTCGAGAGAGTCGTCGACAAGCCAAAGAAAAATTAAAGTGGAAGACATATAGCCTCTTTTTTGTTGTTTCTGTCTTGATTGGCGGTTTATTTGCCTTAGTCGGACAAACCTATCAAACGGGAGCTGATTTATGGCAGTTATTTGCTGTTTGGACACTGTGCCAACTTCCGTTTTTATTATTGTTTCCGAATGTGGCTTCTGCGTTATTATTTGCCACCACTACCAATGTTACATTTTATTTATTTAATGAACAAAACTCCTATAACTCAATGGGTTATGCCGTGCTAATTAATACTGGATTCCTCGTGGTATCTGAATTATTCAGTAAAACTTTTCATGATCAACATTGGCGAATTTTACCTAAAGTATTTTTAGTACTGACTTTTGCCAGTTTATTTGGTTTAACTGTAATTTATGATGTGTACTTTCATGCTTATGCTTGGGGGGAGCTTGGTCGTTCATCACTCAGTTCTTTACAGATTGCTATTCCTTCTTTGGTTGCATTTTACATATATCAAAAATACCGCTTTGATTTTATTAATTTAATTATTTCAGTTGTTGCCTTTCTAGGTGCTTATTGCTTTTGGGGTTCTGAGTTTATTCAAGCTTTCGAAGATGGATTGGTTTTAGGATTAATTGGCTTTATTTTTACTGTTATGGCAATCAATTGGTTGGTGAAACTCTATAAACGAGAACATCCAAATAATAAGAAATCCCATTGGGCGACTTCAATATTATGGGTGATAGCTTTATTGATAGCGGTAGTGACGATAGGCGCTTGGCTATTTTTTTCTTTAGGTTTAGATGAGTCTAGTACATTAATCATTGGTATTATTTTATTTGGCATAGCTTGGTCACTTACCTTAAATAAAGATAAAAATGAATACACTACAATTTTAGCAGGTTTATTTTTTCTAATCGCAAACAGTTTTTTAGGATTCTATTTGCTTGTTAAATTTGATAATCTTTTTCTTTTATTAGGATATGAATTTAGCGAAGATTCAAGTCTCGGTATCTTTATTTCCACACTGATTTTTTCAGTCATTATTATTGTTAACTACAAATTGATGCCAAATTCTTTGGTTAGGATTCTACTGGTTATCCAACTTCTCGTTTATTGGCAAATTTCCTATAATCTATATTTCCATAGTTACAGCTTGAATGACATATGGTTTAATAACGCATGGTTTAATAAAATTCAGCTACTGATTTCGATTGCACTCTTTTATTGGGTCATGCGACCTAATCAATCAGCGCGAATTCATTTAAAGCCTATTGCTTGGGGAACTGTGTTATTCTCTCTATGGATCTCTGTGCCGTCGTATATGACGATTCCTTGGGTAGATTATGGCCTTATTGATACAGATGTTTCAAGTGATGTCATGCCAGCAGACGCGATGAGTCTTGATAATGTGTTGCAAGTTTTAAGTGGACAATTTTGGTCACACTTCCAGTTTGATGTTAGCCATATCTTATATCTGCTTATCTGTGCATTACCATTAATTGTCTATGTACTAATGAATAAGCATAGTGAATCCAAACACACAGAAGCAGTGTTAATTTTATTAGTATTAACCTTGTTTGCATTAGGCTTTGTTGGGATACCCGTCATTTTATATTTAACAGCGTTATTATTGCTTGTTTATTGGACGGACAGCCGTGCGTTCTTCGGTCTTTTGGTATTTGCCTTTGTTGTTTATTTAGGTGGGTTCTATTACCAATTGAGCATCCCATTACTCTATAAAGGGGTATTGCTAGTAAGCTTTGCCGTTATTTTTGCGATTGTTACTTTATTCTTGCATGCACGTTATAAAGCGCCTTCACAAAGTGCGGTCGAAAACCATTCTGTTTTTAAAGCACCGATTTGGCTTGTTGGCGTCTTTGTGATTGCATTATTGGGGGCGGTGAACTATAAAGTGCAGCAATTTGAAGATGTGCTGGCTACCGGTAAGCCTATTGTTTTAAAAATCGCCCCTGTGGATCCTCGTTCATTGATGCAAGGCGATTATATGATATTGAATTACGCTATTTTATCTGAGTTTCAGCAAAGTCAGGTTTTACCTGAATCAAATGAATCCCTTGAAAGCAATGAATCTATTGATACTCTTGAATCTAATGAAACCACTGAAACCACAGGTATAGATGAATCAAGTCCTTCGGGAAACAAAGCTTATATCCTTGTTCATCTTGATAAAAATCATGTTGCGACATTTTGTGAGAAGCAATCAGAGATACCAACAGATTTTAAACATTGCACACCAAATGTTTATTTGCCAATTCGTTATAATGGTAGTTGGCTTCCTAAATTACCAAGCCAAGATTATTTCTTTGCGGAAGGGAAAGGTGAATATTATGCACAAGCGGAATATGCAGAATATCGCTTTAAAGACGGTATTTTGTTGCTAGCTCGTTTATTGGATAAGGATTTAAAAGGGTTATAAAGCATTGGTGACAAATAAGGGCGCATTTGATACGCCCTTATTTTTTAGATTATTGATTGGGTTATGATTATTTTACCGCGATCATCGAGCCAAAATTAAAACATTGGAACCATAATTCGACGTGTGAAAATCCGATGTTTTTTAACCGCTCTTTGTGGATGTTAATCGAGTCAGTCCGCATCACATTTTCAAGTGCTGTGCGTTTTTGGCTCACTTCAAGCTCACTGTAACCGTTAGCACGTTTGAATTGGTGGTGCAGGTCAATAAGCAGCTCGTTCACTTTTTTATCTTCAAAACGGAATTTTTCAGAGAGCACCAATACACCATTTGGGTTTAAACCTTGGTAGATTTTGGTGAGCAAGGCTACACGATCTTCCGGTGGTAAAAATTGCAACGTGAAGTTGAGCACTATCATTGAGGCATTCTTAATTTCAATTTGGCGAATATCATCGCACAGGATTTCCACTGGCACATCACTATGATATGCCGCGACATGCTGACGGCAGCGTTCAACCATCGGGAGAGAATTATCGACACCGATAATTTTTACATTAGGTTGTTTAATATTACGTCGCATAGAAAGGGCTGCCGCACCGCGTGAACAGCCTAAATCATAGACTTGGCTGTCAGCCGTCACAAAGCGTTCAGCTAACATACCAATCGCCGTGATAATGTTGGAGTAGCCCGGAATCGAGCGTTGAATCATATCGGGGAAAACTTCCGCCACGCTTTCATCAAAAGTAAAATCGCCCAGTTTTTCGATCGGGGCTGCAAAAATTGTATCTTTCATCATGATTGAATTCTGTTGTTGTATTGAGAGGGCATTTATTTAGATAAAATGCAAAAAACTGCGGTCATTTTAGTGAAAGTTTTTAAAGGATCAAATAAATTTCGCTTTTCAATTTAAAAGGCACGTCTTTTTCCGTATAATCAACGCGTTAATTATCCATTTTTAGAAAAATGAAAGGAATATAGAAATGATGCGTACACATTATTGCGGTGCATTAAACCGCAACCATATTGGACAAGAAGTAACATTAAGCGGTTGGGTTCACCGTCGTCGCGATTTAGGCGGTTTAATTTTTATCGATATGCGTGATCGTGATGGTATCGTGCAAGTTTGTTTTGACCCTAAATATCAAGAAGTGTTAACTGCAGCTTCAGGCTTACGTAATGAATTTTGTATTCAAATTAAAGGTGAAGTGATCGCGCGTCCTGACAATCAAATTAATAAAAATATGGCGACAGGCGAAGTGGAAGTGTTAGCAAAAGAATTACGCATCTACAATGCTTCTGATGTTTTACCGTTAGACTTCAACCAAAACAACACAGAAGAACAACGTTTAAAATATCGTTATTTAGATTTACGTCGTCCAGAAATGGCACAACGCTTAAAAACCCGTGCGAAAATCACCAGTTTTGTGCGTCGTTTTATGGATGATAATGGTTTCCTTGATATCGAAACCCCAATGCTTACCAAAGCAACGCCAGAAGGTGCGCGTGACTATTTAGTGCCAAGCCGTGTACATAAAGGCAAATTCTATGCATTGCCTCAATCACCACAGCTTTTCAAACAGCTTTTGATGATGTCTGGTTTTGATCGTTATTATCAAATCGTGAAATGTTTCCGTGATGAAGACTTACGTGCAGATCGTCAGCCTGAATTTACTCAAATCGATGTGGAAACTTCTTTCTTAACTGCGCCAGAAGTACGTGAGATCATGGAACGCATGGTACACGGTTTATGGCAAAACATTATTGGTGTGGATTTAGGTAAATTCCCGCAAATGACCTGGCAAGAAGCGATGACTCGTTTTGGTTCAGATAAACCAGATTTGCGTAACCCGCTTGAATTAGTCGATGTGGCAGATATCGTTAAAGATGTTGAATTTAAAGTATTTAATGAGCCTGCAAACAATCCAAACGGCCGTGTGGCAGTCATTCGTGTACCAAATGGTACTGAAATCACTCGTAAACAAATTGATGAATATACACAATTTGTTGGTATTTACGGTGCAAAAGGTTTAGCTTGGGCGAAAGTAAATGACATTAATGCTGGTCTTGAAGGCGTACAAAGCCCGATCGCGAAATTCTTAGATGAAGAGGTATGGAAAGCGTTAGCAGAACGTGTGAAAGCTCAAACTGGCGATATCTTATTCTTCGGTGCTGATAAATGGCAAACCACTACGGATGCAATGGGCGCATTACGCTTGAAATTAGGTCGTGATCTTGGCTTAACTCGTTTAGATGAGTGGCAACCACTTTGGGTGATCGATTTCCCAATGTTTGAACGTGATGAAGAGGGTAATCTTGCCGCAATGCACCACCCATTCACTTCACCAAAAGATTTTAGCCCAGAGCAATTAGAAGCAGATCCAACAAGTGCGGTAGCAAATGCTTACGATATGGTTATTAATGGCTACGAAGTAGGTGGTGGTTCCGTGCGTATTTTCGATCCGAAAATGCAACAAACCGTATTCCGCATTCTTGGTATCAACGAACAAGAACAACGCGAAAAATTCGGTTTCTTGTTAGATGCATTAAAATTCGGTACACCGCCACATGCTGGTTTAGCATTTGGTTTAGACCGTTTAACCATGCTTTTAACAGGCACTGAAAATATCCGTGATGTGATTGCATTCCCGAAAACAACAGCCGCAGCTTGTCTGATGACAGAAGCACCAAGTTTTGCGAATCCGCAGGCGCTAGCTGAGTTGAGTATTGCAGTGACTAAAGCTGAGTAGTTTCTGTTTTTAAAATCGACCGTAGTTTTACGGTCGATTTTTTGGTTTATTAAGTTATAGGTGTTATTGCAAGGTATAAAATGGAACGCCCAATATCTGTAAGTGTGATTGCTTGGTTATACATACTGGGGGGAGCTAGTGGTTGCTTTTCCCTACTTTTTTCATTATTTGAAGAAACATTTAGTTTAAGTTTTGAACAGATTTTGCGGCCATGACCTCGCCCTCGCTAACAAAGA
>OLSP01003332.1_pt1 | contig 11336 bp, 11 predicted proteins | sample 1672941 | NCBI WGS metagenome assembly OLSP01 (sample SAMEA3136739, study PRJEB25190) | human gut metagenome | reverse complement strand
AAATGCCTACAGAAAAGCAGTCAGCCTATACCAGCCCGCCCTTTCCTATGCTATCGAACTGAAGAATCCTGCCCTGGAACAGTTCTGCCGACAGACTTATGACCCGGAACTTTATTACAACCCTGAATCTACCGTGATTTATATGCGGCAGCCATTGGAGATGCCTTCGGAAACAACTTACAAGGAAGCTGTGCAAGCAGAAGCATCTCCATTCAAACGGTTGATTCCGGGATATGACAGCTTCGACACATTATCCGCTCTCTTCGAAGCTGCTTTATACAAGGCATATCAATCACTAAGCGAATTACAGCCAAGAATCCATATTCATTCCGATGAAGACCTGAAGCCTTTGCTGGTTCAGGTAGCGAAGAACTGTTTTCAGGCAGGAATACCGGAAGAAGAAACGATCCGTTGGTCTACCGCTCATTTCTATACCAAGAATAAAGAATTCCTGATCCGGCAAACCATACAGAATGTATATACGTGCGAAAAAGGTTTCGGAAAGAAATCTCCCTTATCAGCAGAACAGGAACTGGAATTTCGGACGGAAGAATTCATGCAACGCCGATATGAATTTCGCTACAATACAATGACGACAGTTACGGAATACCGCGAACGAAACACGTTTTGTTTCTGTTTCCGCCCCATCAGTAACCGCATACGGAACAGCATCGCAATGAACGCACGCCTGGAAGGGCTTAACTTATGGGACAGAGACGTCATCCGGTATCTGGACTCCGACCGTATCCCTATTTTTAATCCTATTGAAGATTTCCTTTTCGGGTTGGACATCCGTTGGGACGGGCGTGACCGGATTCGGGAACTGGCAACCCGGGTTCCTTGCAACAATACCCACTGGCCTGACTTGTTTTACCGCTGGTTTCTGAATATGGTAGCCCACTGGCGTCAGACAGACCGGAAATACGCCAATTGTACTGTACCATTACTGGTCGGTCCACAGGCATACCGAAAATCCACCTTTTGCCGAAGTCTGCTTCCACCTGAATTACAGGCTTATTATACCGACCGCATTGATTTCAGCAATAAGCGGGATGCCGAACTTTCTCTAAATAGATTCGCACTCATCAATATGGATGAATTTGACCAGAACCGAGTGAGCCAGCAGGCATTTCTGAAACATATTCTTCAAAAACCGGTTGTCAACGTCCGGCGTCCGCATGGCACCGCTACTCAAGAGATGCGCCGATATGCATCTTTCATTGGGACAAGCAATCACAAGGACCTACTGACTGATACTTCCGGCAGCCGACGCTATATCGTAATTAATGTGACCGGCCCCATCGATTGCTCCCCCATTGATTATGAGCAGCTTTATGCACAAGCCATGCACGACTTATATAGAGGAGAGCGATATTGGTTCAACACGGAAGATGAGCATGTCATGACGGAGAATAATCAGGAATTTCAAGTCATGCCGGTTGCCGAACAGTTGTTTCACGAATATTTCCGAGGGGCAAAAGAAGGAGAAGAATGCGAGCAACTCCTTGCTATTGAAATACTGCAACAGTTACAACATGACAGCAAGATTCATGTATCTATCTGCAGTATTGTCCAGTTCGGAAGAATATTGCAAAAGAACAAAATACCTTCTTTGCATACGAAACGCGGTAATTTCTACAAAGTAATACGAATCAAGCCGGGAAGAGGATAAGTTTGCAATAAAAAATATCCGGTGAAAGATGACAGATCGGTGACAGATCATTTTACATCTATCACCAACGTACAACTACCATAGACAGGGAGTTTCAGTAGAAGGTGAAAGATTGAAAGATAAAAGCATGAAGAAAAGCTTTAGTGGAGGGAGTATAGATATAAGACGAAACATCATCTAACAAATTTTCGTTCTACTTAAATTGAAAAATAGACTCATTTAAATGGAGCCTGCATTCAACTTTAGTAGAACGAAAATGGTCATGTAGATTAAATAAATTATTTATGAAAGAACCGAAAATAAGCATAGCGTCATAACAGATTGTCTTTTACGATTCTCTATTTGACAGGTTTAGATTAAACGAATAGTACTTATTTTGCTTTTTTCTTTTTCTTCGCGTTATCCTTCTTACGCATATCCTGGTATTTCTTATATTGTTCATCGGTCAGAATGCTTTTTATTTTAGCATCTATTTCCTGCCTTTTCTTTTGCATTTCTTCCCGCGTAGGTCTTTCATTCGATTTATTTTTCGCAGGTCTCATTTCTTCCATGGCAGCTTTGAAATCTTTGGCCTGCTTTTCATTCAAGCCCAGATCGGCAACAATCTGTTCCATACGTTTCTCTCTATCAGCCTTTCCATTCTGACGATTTTGAGCCATACATACAGTTGAGCCAATCAATAACGCAACTGCCAAACTTAAAATTTGCTTTCTCATCATTTTAATTCTCATATTAAATAAGTTATGTATGTTAGACCTCACAAATGGGTGAAAGTTAATTCGATGATGAGGCTAAAATTGTTTTTTCACATTATTTATCAAAGGGCAACTAGTATCACATCGAAAAACGAATAAACGTTTTCTTATCCGGTAAAAAAACAGCAGCATCCAGTTTATCGGTTTAGAAATATTATTTCTATATTTGCAGGAAACAGATCAAAACTTGATATACCCTATGCAAACCTATTACAAAACCGATTAATAATTAAAACGATGAGAACACTTTTTTTTATTCTGCCATTTATCTTTATCACTACAGGATGTATTAAACAGAATACAGAAAAAAGTGATATTTTGACAACAGAGGATATAGCCAAATTTGACAGTTTATTTAATGCCTGGGAAAAAGAAATACACAACAATCCCAAAGCACAATTAAGTTCAAGTACCCGTGCTTACACCATTTTACCCCAATTCAAAGAGCTAAAAGCTATGGGTAAGAAAATTATCCCATGTATCATAGAACAGTTTGAAAAGGGCAATAACACTTTTTTTGCTTTACCTCTTTATGACGAATTACAAGATAATGACAGCCTAAAATCTCACAGAGAAACAAGCGAACAAGATAAAGTGAGCGAGATTGTGCAGAAATTCAGAGAACAGGAAAAAAGAAAGATGTGGGAAGAAGCTAATAGCTACAAGACGTCTATAACCGACACTACTTTCCTGAAGACAAGAGGGACGATGTCGTATGCTGCAATAGATTTATTCACGGGACGAGGTTTCAATAAAGATTACGCATTTAATCAGGTTGTCTATTTGAAAGCCTTACAAAGAGCCCAGAAACATCTGTCTGTCGTAAATGGTCAGTTGGCATGCGACTTAAAGTCAGGTACAGAAATATATATTTCCGAAGATTTATACCTATTTATCACCGGTCTTTTTAAGGATTGGAATACGTGGCTGGAATCGGGAAAATATGAGATAATAAAAGACGAACAAGGGCTTTATACAGTGTTACCTAAGAAAACCAACCAATCATCGCAAACGAACTCCGTCATATTGCGACCTATTCCCCGTGACATTCCGACTGGAGAGAACATAAGTCCCGCTTCGCTTTCTATAGAAACAGAACACGATCATTATCCGCTATCAACTACAGAAGTAAAAATAACCATCACCAACCACTCTCACTATGAATACGAGTGCGGAGAAAAGTACAGCCTTGCTTACTATAACAAAAGTAAACGGCAATGGGAAACATTGCCGACCGATCCTGTCGTTAATGATATACTGTGGATTTTCCCACCGGAGCACCCCAGTCACCAACAGACAATCAAACTCTATACATCAGAATCCCCCAACCATCCAGGGAAATACCGTATCTACAAATCATTCAACAGAGGCACCAAAGTGGCTTATGGAGAATTTGAATTACTACCTTAATGTGAATTTCCAACAACAAGCACACTCCAGATCAGTAACATTCGGATAACAGCTAATCATTTCAGTAACGATTCTTTCGTCTATGACGCGTGCAAATCCATCATGCCCGATAAAACCAGGCGACGCACAAGGATGAAACGGCATGCCTTTATTCTTTCGGGCAGTCTGCACCCTGCATTCATTGATACGATATATAAGAGAATCTCCTTCCTTGAAAAGGCTTACCGAAGGATTCGACAATGCAGAAAATCTGATCGCTAATGCTTTCTCCAGTCCTTCGAGTCCTGCCTGTTCAGGAAGTTCCAGAAATTTCTTGATTCTCCGGGCTTCCGTACGGGTGAATTTTCTCCATGCATTTTCATCGTGCAACATAGCTTCATCCATACCGTTTTTTCCTTCTACGGATTGAAACCATACTCCATCAAGTGCATAGATGTTTCTTGCGTATATTCTGACCAGTTCCTTTAGTTCATCTTTTGATAATAAATCCAGTTTATCAATCATCATTTCTTAATATTACATTTTACCTTATTTTTTATCCCGCTTTGATTTTATATTGATCCGAATTTCGGTATGACCAACAATTTACGAGGAGTAGAAAAGAAAAACGGAGAGAGTATTTCTACTTTCTCCGCTTCAGTACCCAGACCCGCATTTGAAATTTTAAATATCAACGAATGGGAACAAATTTAATTCACTGATAAAATCAAGTATATAACATTCTATATCAACATATTATAAACAATAACGAAAGAAATTAAATTTAATGAGTTTGAAATTATTTCGGGATAATTGGGAACAATTTGGGAACAAATCACTATCTTTGCAGTGTTCAATCCAGAAATAAAATTGAAACCCATGAAAGTGACTGCATTCATACGGAAAACGGCCAAGAAGAACGATACAGAAACTAAGGCCACCATATATTTCCGTCTGCGCGACGGAAAGAAAGACATCAAGGGCGCAAGCGAACTTGTCATCAGCCCCAACCATTGGAGTGCCGAACGGCAGGGATATAAAGACCGCGTAGCTTTGGTGTCAGAAGATGAGAAGATGAACTTGAACCACAAAGTGCAGGCGTTGACCCGAATGATCGAAAAGGAATACAGAGAAGACGCTGACAGTGAGTGGCTCGGGGAAATCATAGACAAATTCCACCACCCGGAAAAGTACAAGACGAACTGGCGGCTGAAAATCCACCAACCTTTACCGAGCTTTTCGATGAATTCTTGGATAAGCATAGCCTTTCAGAAGTAAGAAAGAAGAATTTCCGCGTGGTAAAAAGAGCACTCATGCGCTACGAACTGTTTGTCAGAAAGACAAGACGGGGAATGAAGCATTTTACCCTTGACATCCATACCATAACCAAAGACACTCTTTCCGATATATGGGACTTTATGGAGAACGAATATGCCTATGTGGAAGAATACCCTGAAATTTACGAGACCATTCCAGAAAAGCGGACTCCTCAACCGCGAGGGAGGAACACCCTTATAGATAGCTTCTCACGCATACGCACCTTTTTTATATGGTGCTACAATCAGGGCAAGACCACTAATCGTCCATTTGACAAGTTCCCTTTGGAAGAATGCCTTTACGGAACACCCATTTACATTACCCTCCAAGAGCGTAACCAATTGTTTGAGGCTGATTTGTCCGCTCGTCCGCAACTGGCCATTCAGCGTGACATCTTTGTGTTCCAAACGGTTGTAGGTTGTCGTGTGGGCGACCTTTATAAACTCACAAAGAAAAACATTGTGAATGGAGCGTTGGAATACATACAAGAAAAGACGCGCGGTCATAATCCCCGGACAATAAGAGTACCTCTGAATGACATCGCTAAAGCCATACTCAAACGTTATAAGGATTATGCAGGAACGCCCTTGCTTCCTTTTATATCAGAGCAGAAATACAACCAAGCCATCAAGGAGGCGTTCCGATTGGCTGGACTTGATAGGATTGTTACCGTGCTTAACCCGCTCACTCGCAGCCCGGAACAAAAATATCTGTATGAGGTAGCTACCACACATACCGCCCGAAAGACATTCATCGGCAATATGTATAAGAAGGTGAAAGATCCTGATCTTGTTTCATCGGTATCAGGGCACAAAGAAGGCAGCAAGGCTTTTCGCCGATACAGGGAGATAGACGAGGAAATGAAACAGGAACTCGTGCATTTGTTGGACTAACAAGACGATAGACAATGGCTCAAAAGGACTTTGAACAATTCAAGCAGGAAATCAAGGATTGGCTCGACTGCCATCCAAGAGAATATGATAGGTTCGTGGCCGAAGTGAACAACAAATCGGCTACGGGTTTATACAAGATTTTCAAGTTAGGATGGAAACTCGCCCCTCAAATGATGCTTAAATATCAAATCGAGTGTCATGGAGACCTCACCGACGAACATCGTTTGCAAAGCTATTCGGCAGATACCGACGCAGCAAGATTATTGGTCGAAGAGTTCCACAATGTGGAAAGTGATTCAATAGTTCCGGCCATGTTGGCATGGCTTTATTACGGCAAGTGTTATGAAAGCATGGTTATCCAATTAGAAGTAGAAACGCATAACCCTGCTAACAATTATTTTGAGAAGAAGGTTGCTGCATTAATGATTAAGTTGATAATCAACAGCAGTATCCGCAACAAGATGCGAACAAGAGAGGATTGGCAGAATTTCCATCAGGAGAAGAAAGCCATTGAGGAGAATCGTATAATAGAGACAAGTATTGAAGAATTGTCTGTTAATGATAAGTCCACCGAAGAAAAGCCGCCAACAGATGAGCGGACATCGCTGACATTGAAGGACTATCTTCACGGAAATCAAGAACAGATTTTGGAGAAGATAAAATTGAGAGTTTCAACGCAGCACACAGGCACCGATTTGGCACGATTGTATTTTGCCCTTCAAGAGGAAGAACTTCTGACAGGTTGTGACGTGACAACATTCCACAAGCTACTTGTCAATGAACTGCCGAATTGTGACTTGAAAACTGTGCGCAACCTGCAAGTTTCTGTCAAGAGGCTGAATGACGACACGAATAAAGGGAAAATAAAAGACAGTGGCATAGAACGGTCATCCATCAATGAATGGAAGGCTTATCTCACTGAAACAAATAACTGAAAGTATGAACACTTTTAATTTATAGGTATGGATAAAGACATTATTACCCAAGAAATCAATGCAGAATATCTGAAAGGTTATATATACAATATCAGAGGTGTCCGTGTGATGTTGGATATGGACTTGGCAAAAATCTATGGTTATAGCACCAAAGATTTCAATCGTCAAGTGAAAAACAACATTGAAAAATTTGAGCAGGACTTTATGTTCCAGTTGTCCGATGACGAATGTGAAATCTTGAGGTGCAAAAATTCCACCTCAAGTTGGGGAGGTCGTAGATACAATCCTTATGCCTTTACGGAGCAAGGAATATATATGCTCATGACTGTCTTAAAAGGTGAATTGGCTACCAAACAAAGTAAAGCCTTGATTCGCATCTTCAAGCAGATGAAAGACTATATTGTCGATAATCAACCGTTGCTGGGACAGAGGGAATATCTGCAACTATCCTTGCAGACAACGCAAAATACGCAAGACCTACTTGATTTGCGCAATTCCCTATCTGACATTGATGATAAGGTTGCCAACATAATAGACACATTGGGTAATGTCGTAACAAAGTCGGAACTGGCAAATGTTATGCTTGATTTTGGCAATCCTTCAGTCAGAAGAGGTTGGCTGATACTTAACGGTCAACCCGTTGAGTCTGACTTGGCTTATCAGCATATTTATGCCACAGCCAAGAAAACGATATTTATAGTTGATAATTACATCGGATTGAAGACGTTGGTTCTTCTTAAAGAAGCCCCAACTAATGTGAATATTACGGTGTTCTCGGACAATATCGGCAATCGATTACACCAAACCGAGTTCGATGATTTCTGCCGAGAATATCCCAATGTTTCTATCTCGTTGCACACTTCTGGAGGAATATTTCATGACAGGTATATTGTTATTGATTACCAGACTGCGGATGAACAGATTTACCATTGCGGTGCATCATCCAAAGATGGAGGCAATAAAGTTACGACTATTACAGCAGTTACTGATGGAGCCATCTATCATCCGGTTATAGACCAACTTATTCAAAATCCTGCATTAATATTGAGATAAAGCCATTCTCAAATAAATCCAATTGGGTTGCTCTGCATTTCGTTTTTTTCGTTTATGATTTCAGCGAAAATAACGAAATGCAAATTATTGAATTACAACAAATTACATTTATACTTTTGCGCCATCGTTCCAATATCGGAGCGGTGGCGCAATCATTTATAATGCTGCCGGAATGATTGTGTCGGGCTACTGGCAGCACATATCTACCATGACCGATTTAATGAAAATCATCTCCAACGGCACAGCCAATATCAAGTTGGAGATTACGAGTGAAGACCTGCGCAATTTCTCAAACGAACTTATCAACCGCGCAGTGAGTGAGGTGGCGGTAGCACTCAAAGCCACCAATGAGGACAGGCTATTGACGCGTGAGGAAGTCAAGGAAATGTGCGGTGTTTGCGACACGACCTTGTGGCTTTGGAACAAGCGCAATTACCTGAAAACCGTTAAGGTGGGCAACAAAGTAAGATACCGTTTCTCGGACGTGAAGCGCATCTTGGGTAAGACAGACAAAATTCCTTACAATGGAAAAGATTGACAACACGCCTGTAACTCCCGAAAGTGAAAATGTCGAGAACGTAGAGGAAGAGTATGTTCGCATTGGGACTACCCTATTTCGCATTCTCAATCAGCCGATGATGAATGGATCGTTTCGCAAAATGCGTGTAGAGTGGAAGATGAGCGTATTCCGGCAAGACCACGGCAAGGACGAAGTGGCACACATTCCGAAATACATCGGATTCTGCACTATGCCCAGCCATACAGATTACCGATTGAACGTGAACAACTTTTATAACCTCTACGAACCGATAACCCACATCCCGAAAGAAGGCGATTTCCGGCATATATTTTCGTTAATTGAGCACATCTTCGGTGAGCAGTACGAATTGGGCATGGACTATCTTCAACTGTTGTACCTGAAACCAACACAAAAGTTACCGATACTTCTATTAGTGTCGGAAGAACGAAACACGGGAAAGAGCACGTTTTTGAATTTCCTGAAAGCGTTGTTTCAAGAGAATGTCACATTCAACACCAATGAGGACTTCCGTAGCCAGTTCAATGCCGACTGGGCAGGCAAGCTGATGATTGTAGTGGACGAGGTGCTACTCAACCGCCGTGAAGACAGCGAGCGATTGAAGAATCTAAGCACGGCACACTCCTACAAAATGGAGGCAAAAGGTAAAGACCGCTATGAAGTGCAGTTCTTCGCCAAGTTCGTGCTATGTTCCAACAATGAGAATTTTCCTGTTTACATTGAGCCTGAAGAGACACGCTATTGGGTGAGAAAGATCAGCAGATTGGAAAAAGACGATACCACCTTTTTACAGAAACTGAAAGATGAAATTCCCGCGTTTCTGTACCACCTGCAACATCGTACCTTGACCACCTGTGAGGAAAGCCGAATGTGGTTCTCGCCATCTCTTATCCGCACTGACGCTTTGGAAAAAATCATCCGTTGCAATCGCAGCCGCACAGAACTTGATATGGCAGAATTGTTGCTTGACATCATGGATTCGATGAATGTGGAAATTATAAATTTCTGCATCAACGACTTGTTGCAACTGCTTAATTACTCAATGGTAAGAATAGAGCGTCATCAGGTGCGAAACATTCTCCAACAATGCTGGAAATTAGAGCCTGCCTCCAATGCGTTGTCTTATTCCACCTACCAAATGTCAGTGTTGCCCGGACAGAAGTATTCCGCATCACCTAAAAAAGTAGGACGCTTTTATACCGTTACCCGTGAAATTCTGAAAGACTACCGTTGAATTTGTTGAATATGATGATATATAAGAAAGAACATATGAACAAGACCTTTATAACTCAACAATACTCTCAACAAAGCTCAACAGAGAACTTTGCCAGCCAAAAGAGAAAGGCGATAGTAGGCTACACTATTAAAAGCGAAGCTTCTTCTTTTCCCTCTTGTCGAATCATTCTCAACAAAATCAACAGAATCAACATGGAGTAAACAATCGTAAAAACAAACTAAATGATATTCATATGAAGAAAGAAGAATTGATACCAAGAATAGCGCAACGTGATCCGCTACTGGCTAATGCGGTCAGCCAAATGGTCGGTTACGTCCAAGACAGGTGGGCAGCACCATACCCAACCAAAGAACAGACGGAGGCGGTCAATGCCTACCTGCATTCCGTCCATGCGGACGGTGACGGCACGATGAACGAGACGAACATCGCACACCGCAAAATTGCCTCGCAGGAGATAACCATTAACGCAATCCGTGTGCTTGACCATGACCAACTCAACCGCTTGCAGGACGTGTTGAACCACATAGCGGAAAACAGAGAGTATTACATGCCCGAACGGGAATACGGCTTGGGCAGGTAGATGACCATTGTAACACCATAATATCATTAGACTATGTGCAAGGATAAACAGAACATATACTACTGCACCATTCTTTCCGCCGGGCAGTGGGATTTTCTTTTGGGCGGCAAGTGTTCCACCCACAGGCAGAAATGCCTGTACAGGCTGATGACCGATGCGGTACGGGCAAGAACCGCCTATAAAATCAAGGGCGTTGAGATTGTTTTGGAGGTGGGGCAGGTCGCAGCTTCCGACGTGGAACTGGCGGAATATTTGGGATGCAACCGTAAGACAGTCGGCAAGCTCATAGACAATTTTAACAGGCTCGGTATGCTGACCACCCGAACCAACAACCGCACATCCGTTCATACCCTGCATTTTCTCACGGGCTGGTATGTCGGAGGTGTCCTGATAACCAATCCCCATTATGTCAGACCTTCGGCTACCGCCAAAGGACAGACGGGCGATGTGCGGACACCTATTTCCAATGATTTGCCGTTGGAGAGTGTACAAAGTATCATACCGGGTGACTGCCAAAGCAAAGTGCAAGGTACGGACGGCACAATAGCCCTTTTTTCTTCCCTCTGTTCGCCTGCCATTTCCGACCCGTCAGCCAACGGTCAGGCAATCGGCTTGTCAGACGCAGGCAGAACCGGGAATTCCCATACCATAGTTGGCGGTGAGGGAAGCCCCAAAGATAACAGCGAAGAAAGCCCCAAAGAGACGCAAGACGGCACGATTGACGGTGAGGATAACCCGAACACAGGGAAGGGGAATTGAAAGGCGCAGAACGCCGGATTTCAAACGAGGCTCCGTTGGAGTGGCGGGAGTAACCGTGCTTGCACCGGTATAGCCCACTATAACTTCTCCGCTACGCTACAAAGTTGTGGGCTCTCCCGAGGGGCTGGGCGTTGCCCCGTCCCACTCAGGGCGCTGCCCTAAGAACCCGGCAAGGGCTTTCTGCCCTATGCAACCCGACCAAAGAGTG
>OLSP01003328.1_pt1 | contig 11346 bp, 11 predicted proteins | sample 1672941 | NCBI WGS metagenome assembly OLSP01 (sample SAMEA3136739, study PRJEB25190) | human gut metagenome | reverse complement strand
CAGCAGCCAGGCCTTGACGATCTTCTTCTGGAACTTGTAGGTGATGCTCCGGCGTCCACGGGGAGCAGACACTGAAGGAGGCCTTCGCCCACTCCTGCAACGCGGCCTTCGCTCAGATCGCGGAGGAGCTGGGGGCAGATACCCTGCGGCGGTATACAGAGAAGGCGGGGCTTACCAGTGCCTATTCCGTGGACGGTCTGCCCACCGCCAAGGGCACGTTCAACTGGGACGGCATCACCGCCGGGCAGCTGGGCTGGGCCGGTGTGGGCCAATACCACGATCAGGTGAACCCCTGTGCCTTCCTGTTGTGGATGGGGGCCATTGCCAACGGCGGCAAGGCGGCGGAACCGTATCTGATCCGGAAAACGGTGTCCTCACTGGGGATCCCGTCTTTGCCCCACATCACTCAGCACACAGGACAGCTGATCGACAGCAGAACGGCGGCCACCGTGGCGGACTTTATGGCCAATAACGTGACGGAGACCTACGGCACCAAGCGCTTTCCCAACATGGAACTGTGCGCAAAATCCGGCACGGCAGAGGTGGGGACGGGACAGACGCCTCACGCCTGGTTCGCGGGCTTTCTGCGGAACGAGGATGCGCCCTACGCCTTTGTGGTGCTGGTGGAAAACGGCGGCGGCGGAAACGCCGTGGCCGGAACGGTGGCCGGCAAGGTGCTGAACGTGATCGTCAACGGATACTAAAGAAAAAGAAGGAACGAAGATATGAAAAAAGACATCTGGCTGAAACCCGGCAAGCAGCTGAACACCGGGGCCATCATCGGCGGCATCGGCTTTGCCATCTATATCGCCCTGTCCGCGCTGGAATGGCGGGGGCTTGCGCTGTTCGCGGCGTTTGCCTTCGGCTTGGAGGCGGGATACGCCTTCCTCTCCGCACTGGACTGCCGGGAAAAGGATAAGGACTCCGTCAGCTACAACATCGTGTGGGGCACCGGCGCGTTGGCGATCCTGATGCTGCTGCCGGCAGTCATGACCATCATCAAAGGGTGACCTGCGCTTGAAGCGGGGCGGAGGAACGGAACAGAAAACGGCGTGGACGGGTCTGCCTGTCCGCGTTGTTTTTTTACTTGACAAATACCCTATGGGGGTATATGATGCAAACGAAATAGGAAATCAGTTTCTGGAAAACCTATCAGGAAAGCGATTTATGATCCCAAAGGAGGGACCCCTATGCGGGAAGAAGTATATGATATTTCCGGGATGCACTGCGCCGCGTGCAGCGCGTCCGTGGAAAAAGTGACCCGGCGGCTGCCGGGGGTAGAGCGCAGCGACGTGAATCTGGTGGCGGAGCGCATGACCATCGTCTACGACGAAACGCAGGTGACGCCGGAGCAGATCATCGCCAAGGTGGAAAAGGCGGGCTTCGGGGCCAAGCTCCATCAGGAAAAGCAGAAAGCGGCTCCGGTCCAGACCGGCGAGGACCCGGAGGAACTGGAACTGCGGCGAAAAGAGCGGGAACTGATCGTTTCGGCTATCTTTTCCTGTGCCTTGCTGTATGTGTCCATGGGGCAGATGCTGCCCTTCGGCCTGCCCAGCCTGCCCCTGCCGGACCTGCTCTCCATGCACACCCACCCCATGAACTTCGCCGTTTTACAGCTCATGCTGGCGATCCCGGTGCTGTACTGCGGACGGAACTTCTTCATCAACGGCTTTCAGGCACTGTTCCACGGGAATCCCAACATGGATTCACTGGTGGCCATCGGCTCTGCCTGTTCCTTCGTGTACAGCGTGGTGATGATGTTTTTGATCACCGATGATGTTCACGGCCATGTGCATAATCTCTACTACGAATCCTCCGCCGTGGTGCTGACGCTGGTGTCGCTGGGGAAGTTCCTGGAGAGCCGGAACATGAAAAAGACCAAGAGCGCCATCACCGCCCTCATGCGGCTGACGCCGGACACCGCCCTTTTAGCGGACAGCGGCAAGGAGGTACCCACGTCCTCCGTCAAGGCCGGGGACGTGCTGCTGGTAAAGCCCGGCGCTCGCATCCCGCTGGACGGTGTGGTGGTAAAGGGCGAGAGCAGCGTCAACGAGGCCATGCTCACCGGCGAAAGCCTGCCGGTGGAAAAGGCGGAGGGCAGCGAGGTCATCGGCGGCAGCGTCAATGAGAACGGCGTGCTGTATGTGAAGGTCACACGGGTGGGGGAGGACACCACCCTCTCCCGGATCATCCGCTTTGTGGAGGATGCTCAGGGCAAAAAGGCCCCCATCTCCCGGACGGCGGACAAGGTGGCGGGGATTTTCGTTCCAACAGTCATTGCCATCGCCGTGCTGGCGGCGGTGATCTGGGCCATTGCTGGGAAGGACTTTGCCTTTGTCCTGAGGGTGTTCACCTCTGTGCTGGTGATCGCCTGCCCCTGTGCGCTGGGTCTGGCAACGCCGGTGGCCATCATGGTGGGCAACGGTCTGGGTGCAAAGAACGGCATCCTGTTCAAGACCGCCGCTTCGCTGGAAGCTGCAGGCCGCACCCAGATCGTGGCGCTGGACAAGACCGGCACCATCACCGAGGGTGCGCCCCGGGTCACTGACCTGCTGCCCGCCGAGGGCGTCTCTGAGACCGAGCTGCTGACGCTGGCCGCCGCACTGGAAAGCCGCAGCGAGCATCCGCTGGCCAAGGCCGTTCTGGCCTACTCCGAGGCAAAGGCCATCACGCCTCCGACGATCACAGATTTTGCGGCCCTGCCGGGCAACGGTCTGGCCGCAAAGCTGGACGGCGTGGACATCTTCGGCGGCAGCGCATCCTTTATCCAGTCGAAACTTTCCCTGCCTGCCGCACTGACACAACAGGCCGAACAGCTGGCCGCTGAGGGCAAGACGCCCCTCTTCTTCGGCGGCGCAGGCCGTCTGCTGGGCGTCATCGCCGTGGCCGACACCATTAAGGCGGACAGCCCCGAGGCCATCCGGCAGCTCCAGAATATGGGCATCCGGGTGGTGATGCTCACCGGCGACAACCAGCGCACCGCCGACGCCATTGGCCGACAGGCGGGCGTGGACGAGGTCATCGCAGGCGTCCTGCCCGATGGCAAGGAGGCTGTCATCCGCCAGCTTCAGGCCAGCGGCAAGGTAGCCATGGTAGGCGACGGCATCAACGACGCCCCCGCCCTGACCCGTGCTGACACCGGCATCGCCATTGGCGCAGGCACCGATGTGGCCATCGACGCCGCCGATGTCGTCCTGATGAACTCCAGACTCTCGGATGTGCCCGCCGCCATCCGCCTCAGCCGCGCTGCCCTGCGGAACATCCACGAGAACCTGTTCTGGGCGTTCATCTACAACATCATCGGCATCCCGCTGGCAGCGGGTCTGTTCATCCCCTTCGGCCTGACGCTGAACCCCATGTTCGGTGCTGCCGCTATGAGCCTGTCCAGCTTCTGCGTCGTGAGCAACGCCCTGCGGCTGAACCTGTTCGACCTGCACAGCACCAAGCACGACCACAAAAAAGCTTCCCCCGCAGCTGTCTCTGCACAGTCTGCGGCAGAAAATAATACACCATCGGACACCGAAGCGCCCGATGGCAAAATGGAGGACGATCCCATGAAAAAGACCCTGAATGTTGAAGGCATGATGTGCTGCCACTGTGAGGCCCGTGTGAAAAAGGCTCTCGAGGCCATCCCCGGCGTCTCTGAAGCCGTGGCAAGTCACACCGACGGCACCGCCGTCGTCACCCTGACCGAGGATGTGGCCGACGACGTGCTCAAGAATGCAGTCGAGGCACAGGACTATAAAGTCACCGGCATCCAGTAAGCCATAAGACGCCAAAAAAGCCAGCGCACGGCTTGTGCACTGGCTTTTTTTGTTATGTTTCAGATCACGGAGTCAGACGGTTGGGGCCGCGGAACAGGAACTCGGCGTCCTTGATGCTCAGGCCGCAGAGCAGCATGGTCAGGCGGTCGATGCCCAGACCAAAGCCGCCGTGCGGAGGGCAGCCGTACTGGAAGAACTCCAGATAGAACTTGACGTCGTCGGCCAGACCCTTTTCCTCTGCCTGCTTCTTCAGCACCTCATAGCGGTGCTCACGCTGTGCGCCGGTGGTGATCTCCACGCCGCGCCAGATGAGGTCATAGCCCTGCGGCACGCCGTTCTCGTCGCGCATATGGTAGAACGCACGCTTCTCGGCGGAGTAGTCGGTGATGAACAGGAACTCGTGGCCGTAGTGCTTTTTGACCCAGTCGTAGCTCAGGCGCTCGGCCTCGGTGGTCAGGTCGCCCTTCTCGGACTCATCGACGGTGTAGCCGAACTCCTCTTCCAGAGCCTTGTACAGGTCGGCCAGCTTGACCACGGGGAACGGAGTGGTGGGGACGATGACTTCCTGACCAAACAGCTCCTTGATCTGGTCGCCGTACTGCTCCTTGACGGCCTTGAGGCCGGCAGTCAGCAGCTCCTCCTCCATCTTCATGACGTCCTTGTAGGAGGTGATGTAGCTGAACTCGAGGTCAAAGCCGGAGAACTCGGTGGAGTGCTTGTTGGTGTAGCTCTTCTCAGCGCGGAAGACGGGGCCGGTCTCGAAGATGCGCTCGAAGCCGGCAGCCATCGCCATCTGCTTGTAGAACTGAGGGCTTTGGGCCAGATAGGCGTTGCGGTCGAAGTAGTCCACCTTGAACACCTCAGAGCCGCTCTCGCTGGCGGCAGCGATGAGCTTCGGGGTGTGGATCTCGATGAAGTTGCGCTCGAGCAGGAACTGGCGCATGGCGTTGACGAAGCAGCTCTGTGCCTTGAACATCAGCTGATTCTCGTCGGTGCGCAGGTCGATCCAGCGGTAGTCGATGCGCTGGTCGATGCTGGAACGCTCCACAGCCTTCTTTTTCTTGGTGGCCGCGATCTCCTTGCGGACGATAGGCAGCGCATCGGCGATGCTCTCGATCTCGATGGTCGAGGGGATCATCTCGATGCCGCCCATCTTGACATAGTCGTTCTCCACCACCTTGCCGGTGACGGTGATGACCGAGTCCGGGGTCAGCTTGTCGATGGTATCCACCAGCTCGGGGTGATCCTCCTTCTCGACGGTGATCTGAAGCTTGCCGGTAATATCCTTCAGCACGATGAAGGCCATATACTTGCTGTTGCGCAGGTTCTCGATAAAGCCCTGCACCTTGACCGTGCTGCCAATTTCCTTTTGTACCTCATTGATATAGGTGCGTTCCATGGAAATCCTCCTTCTGTGTCTTGTATACTGTTTTATTATATAACATTTCCGACATAAATCAAGACAAAACCGCTTCGTTTCTCAAGATGCTTCAGCTCCTTCGGCGGTTCATCCCTGTTTCAGCTTTTTCCCCAGCCTCCACATCCAGCGTCCCGCCGCCGGGCAGCAGATCAGCGTCCAGAGCTTGCTCTTTTCACGCTTCTTGCTGTTCGGGACGCGCAAGGCTGCCCGCCAATGCTCTCGCGCCATCCGCACGATCTTGGCTTGCAGCTCCGGATCGGCATGGTCGCTGCCCGCCATCCGGTAATACACATGGGCGCAGACCACCGCCAGCCGTTCCTCGGCTGTTCGTTCCATGCTTTCCTCCCCAGGTCTCCTCTGCTCCCGGATCAGTGCATAAATTCTTTCCCATGCCGTTATCTCACTGAACTGCTTTGGCTTGAATGTCTCCTGATGGAGCGCCGAGCCATCCCGCATATAGTATGCGTACAGACCGCACGGCAGATAAATGTATCCTCCCGCCTTCAGAAGTGCCTTTGTCATAAACAGCGCATCTTCTCCGATCGAAAGCTCCTCATCGAACCGAATATCACGAAGAAATTCAGTCTTCATCATCCCTCTACAGCACCACAGGCACCCATTTTCATCCCAGAATGTATATCGCTTCAGATCCATCCGCTCTGTCTCCGGCATTTTTTCCGGAAGTGCCTTAAAGGGGGCCTCCTTTTCAAAATCATTCACCCGCACATCCCTGCAGATTGCAACCGCCTCTCCGCTCTGCCGGAGGGCCAGATACAGCCATTCCATATATTGCGGAGCCACAGCATCGTCCGCATCCACAAAGCACACATATTCGCCTTTTGCCTGTTCCAGCCCCCTATTGCGTGCTGAGGACACCCCGCCATTTTTCTTATGTAGGGTGCGGATGCGCAGGTCCTTCTCCGCGTATTTCTCCATGATCTCAGGGCTGCCATCCGATGAGCCATCGTTTATCAGAAGCAGCTCAAAATTCGAATACGTCTGTGTCAGGAGGCTCTCGATGCAGCGAGGGAGTTCTTTTTCTACATTGTAGACCGGTACGATCACGCTGATCTTCACATCTGTCCTGCTCGCCATCTTTTATCCTTTGCCTTTCTGCTCTGTCGATGTGCCGCCCAGCATCTCCGCTGTAACGTGATAATATTCCATCAGGTTTTGCAGCGCTTCGTCGTTCAGCATCCTTCCGGCGGTGTTGACCGACATCAGGCACTGGCGCTGGCTATTCCGGATGGTGAACCACTCCTTCGAATTGGTGCTCACCTTCACCGCCGGGATCCTTTTCTGTGCTCCTACGATCTTGAGCCACATATCGTCCGCCGTCGGACACAGCTTCAGGATCTTTTCACTGTCGAACTCGATACCGCTGAAATAGCCGGCAGGGTACAATACCCCTCCGACACCCACTGGAAAAAGCGCTTCCGAAGGACCTTTTTTGTCCGGCGACAAGCCGTGCCACTCCTGATAGAGTGCTACCCTTCCGCCTTCAAACGTGATCTCGTGCGCACGGTAGCAGCACACACAGCCCGGATACTTTTCATGGGTATCCCACAGCCCTTCCAGCCAGTTTTCCGGGTAGAGCGCATCATCGTCCGCTGTAATGATCACATTATTTTCAAATTCCTGCGCGGTATAGAACACCTTTTTAAAGGAGCGGATATTGTCGCAGAAGCGGATGTCCAGTCCCCTTTCCTTCAGGCGGAGCAGATTTTCCGGGAGCTGTGCTTCCTCCGGAAATTCCTCCTTGGACAGCCAGAGCAGGATACGATCTGCCGGGCGGCTCTGCCGCAGGATGCTCTGGATCGTCAGATGGACTTTCCCGATCCGGAGCGGGAAGGTGGTCAGAGATACCACCATCTTTTCGCCCGGCGTTGTTTTCTGTTTCGGAAGCGGACTCCATGCACAATATACCGGATAAAGGACATTCGCCGCCACTCCAAGCATCCGGTTCACGTTGATCTGGCTTTTTGTTGCCTTTGCCCATGGAGTCGCAATGTGATACAGTTCATTCAGCATGTTATGTTTCCCCTATTTATGGTCGTTTTCCTCTTCCTCGTGCAGCGTCCCGGTGCCGCCCTCCACCACGCCGTCGTGGTCGGCCACGGCCTTGATGGTGCCGAAAAAGCATCTGACATCCAGCCAGAAGCTCATATGCTCCACATACCAGCCATCAAGCTTGGCCTTTTCCGTGATCTCCAGCTCGTCCCGTCCATGGATCTGCGCCCAGCCGGTCAGACCGGGGCGGACATCGTTCGCCCCGTACTTGTCCCGCTCGGCCAGCAGGTCGTACTGATTCCAGAGCGCCGGACGCGGGCCGATAACGGCCATGTCGCCCACGAGGATGTTCCACAACTGGGGCAGCTCGTCCAGACTGGTCTTTCGCAGGAAACGGCCCACCCGGGTGATATACTGCTCCGGGTCGTGGAGCAGATGAGTGGGCATATCGTGGGGGGTGTCGATGCGCATAGTGCGGAACTTGAGAATGTTGAAATAGCTCTTATGGATACCCACCCGCTTCTGCCGGAAGAAAATCGGCCCCGGTGAGTCCAGCTTGATGGCAAGGCAGAGCAGAAGCAGCAGCGGCGACAGCACCAGCAGCCCGCAGGCCGACAGCACCACGGCCAGCAGCCGCTTGATTCCTTTCTGATACATGATGATCCTCCCCTTATACACTAGAATATTCTTATTATATACCATTCCCCCCTGCCCAAACAAGCCCCGCGTCCTCCTTTCCGGCGAAAATGCCGGTTTTGTTGTATCGTTCTGACGATTTTCTCTCTTGCTCTGCCGGGTTGGAGGGCGTACCATACTGGTAGAGGCCAAAAAGCGGTTTTCCTCAGCATTGCGCGCCGTCCGGGCAGTCTTCTGACCCGCCGCCCGGCGTGCATCGGCATCTTCCTTGATTTCCCGGGCAAAGTGAGCTATGACATCGGCTACACCCGCCACGACACCCTCCGCTTCGCGGCGGCAAAATCGGACTATGCCCTCTATCTCATCACCGCCCCCACGGCGGCAGAGGCGGCGAAGGAGTTCCGGCAGCTCATCGGCCCCAGCTACATCCCGCCCAAGTGGGCCTTTCTGCCCTATCTCTACAGTGAATTCATGAAGGCCGCGCTGGAGGATGCGCCCTACTTCCGGCCTCTGGCATTCGACTACCCGACCGACCCCGACGCCCGGAAGGTAGAGGACCAGCTGCTTCTGGGCGAGGGCCTGATGATCGCCCCCATCTACACCCAGAACGCCCACGGCCGGACGGTCAGCCTGTGCCCTACCGGATGTACACCGATGACGGCGTCACCGCCGACACCGATAAGCCCGACCACTGGCGCATCGTCGGGTAATAAAAACCCCCGGACGCAGCCAAGCGCTCTCCCTCTTCTGCAACGCGATGCAGCGAAACTCCTGCGGCACGGCGCGACGAAAAGCTCTTGACAAATGCCTCCGAAAGAGTTACACTATTTGCGTTGTGAAGAACATATGGGCCTATAGCTCAGCTGGGAGAGCGTTCGGTTCGCATCCGAGAGGTCAAGGGTTCGAATCCCTCTAGGTCCACCAATTTGCCGCATCGTTTTGTACGATGCGGCGTTTTTTATGCCTAAAAAACTTTGGCAGACCATGCCGGACTCCGAACCCTGAAGTCGGATGCGAACCGGGCGGGGTCATCAATGTACTTTTTGAAAATCCATCGGTTTCACGCTTCTTTCTTTGCATTTTGCAGAGTTCTGCGGGCAAGTGCATCGCTTTTATGCCCCCTTCTCGGAAATTCCTTCAAAAATTTCCGCACCATCGTAGGTTGACACAGCCTTGAGCTGCTCCACTTGATTGAAGCTGGCGTTCAGCGTAATCGAGATATCATAGTCTTTTCGGACGCGAATCTCCTTAATGAACTGCTGCAAAATGGCGCGGCGTTCATCGTGGTTGGCGGTGTCGTAAACATCCGCCCATGTAAACAGCTCGTTGCAGATGTAGTTACTGCGCTTTGCCGTTTTGGTGGCTTCTTCGTATTCTTCCTGCGCCTGAACAAGCTGCTTTTCCAGAGTTTCCAAAGCCTCTCTTGCCTCGGCTACCAGTGTGCCCAGCAGTTCTTTGTCCAAGGCACTTACGCCACGAATGACCAGAATGGTTTCGGCTTTCAGGTCGTCCAGCTCTTTCTGCTTGGCTTCCAAGTCTTTCTGGATTTTCTTGATTTTCTTCTGGATGCGGGCGGTATTGTTAGTCTTGACCGATTCCAGCAGCTTCTTCCGGGAAACTTCCCGGGACTGTGCGAAGATCTGCCGGACAACTTCTTCCACAATGGAATCCAGCTTGGAAACACCGTAGCCAGACTGCCCATCGCAGTCACCCGGATGCCGGATCTTATAAAAGCAGCTATACCGGGGCCGGACTTCTTTCACCGTATGCCCATCGGCGTAGGTGTGTGTCCGTCCGCTGCTGGTCAGGCTCAAGCGGTTGCCGCAGTGACCGCAGTAAACCAGCCCGGTCAACAGAGCTTTGGAGCTGGTGCCCAGTGAAGTGCCGCCACGCTCACAGGTGCGTGCCTGCCGCAGTTCCTGTGCCTGCTCGAACAGCTCTGGTTCGATGACGCGGAGCTGTGGGCACTCGGTTTCCACCGCACCGTTGATGAGGTACCCCGTGTATCCTTTATTCTTGATCATCCGAACGATGCTGGTGTTGGGGATATTTTTGTTGTTCCGTCCTACGACTCCCTGTTCATAAAGATAGTGGCTCATCTTCTGTGCGCCGTAGCCCTCGTAAACGTACTTGTGGAAAATCAGCCGAACGATCTCAGCTTCCGCTTCGTCGATCACAAGGTCACAGACCTCTTGATTTTTCTTGTTCACCCGGCCAAGACGGACACGCTTGTAGCCGTAAGGCACGGTGCCGCCCGTGTAGTGGCCTTCCCCGGTGAGCTGTTCCAGCCTTGTGCGGGTACGGACAGAGGTTTTCAGACTTTCGCCGGATGCCTGCCAGTAGCGGATGTAGTTCATCAGCTTGTCCACATGGGTGTCAAATCGCTGCTGTCCTTCGTTCACGCTCCAGACCTCGATGCCCTGCTTGGTGAACCACTCCACAATAAAGGGAGTTTCATCGTCACGGCGGCCTAAACGGTCAAACATGAACACCAGCAGGATGTCGAACTTGCCTTCCATTGCGGCCTGTTGGATTCTCTGAAGTTCGTCACGTTCTTTGGCAGACTTCTTGAAGCCGGAAACGCCTTTTTCGGAAAACTCCTTGACGATTTCCCAGCCCTGACTTTCTGCAAAGTCGCGGCAGGATTCTTTCTGCATGGGGATGTCGTCTTTCTCGACCTGTCCCTTTGTCGAAACACGGTATAAGGTATAGACACGTTTTTTCATTTCAATCTCTCTTTCTTTGAGTGAGAAAGGAAAAATCAAACGTGTTTCGTCCATATTTTGTTTTCAAGGTTCAGTTCGATTTTATCTTATCTCACTCATTCAAGGAACACAAGGATGTCAGGCAGCGGTGTGCCCTGCCGTGCGCAGGATGGTGGTTTGCAGCAGCTTCTGGATTGCATCCAGACAGTCCGTATCCGCAGACGCATAGGTGATCTTGACCTTGCAGCCATTAACGATATACGAATCCTGCGACACAGGAATCACATTCATATTGGTCATATCTAGCCCTTCTTTCAAAAGTAGCGATAGCGCGATATAATTATGTAATAAGAGGCACCCGCAGCTTGCAGGTGCCTCTTGGCAGAGAAAATATGTTTTAGAACTTCATCGGCAGAGCGTCCTTGCGGCCTTTGCCGTTGTAAGCCATGTAGATGGGAAAAACGTATTTCTTCCATCCGGGCAGCTTTGCAGGGTTATCCCTGCCAACACGGTAAATCTCCATAGGATGGACGCTGCCAAGCGCACGAACCAGCCGTTCCTCGCTGAACTCGCCGTGATACAGTTCCACAAAGTGCATCATACCTCGCAGGACAGCTGCACGGAACGAATCAGGCTTCTGCTTTGCCCTTGCAATGTCGCGTTCGAACATCTGAATGGTGTCCCGCACCAATGCCGTTTCCGGACAAATTCGTTGGAAGCAGATTTGTTCGGAACGGACTCTTGCAGCCGATATGCAAAGTCATGAAACATATAAAATAGGAAAAGCGTCAAAAATCATCTTGGCCAGCGC
>OLSP01003327.1_pt1 | contig 11350 bp, 9 predicted proteins | sample 1672941 | NCBI WGS metagenome assembly OLSP01 (sample SAMEA3136739, study PRJEB25190) | human gut metagenome | reverse complement strand
CGCCGGACTTCAGCGTCTCGATGCGGCGCACGTCGATGCGGACGGAGGCGTAGAACTTCAGCGCCCGACCGCCGGTGGTGACCTCCGGGTTACCGTACATGACGCCCACCTTTTCCCGCAGCTGGTTGATGAAGATGACCACGGTATTGGTCTTGGCGATGATGCCCGTCAGCTTCCGCAGCGCCTGACTCATGAGCCGGGCATGGAGCCCCACGAAGCTGTCGCCCATCTCTCCCTCGATCTCGGCACGGGGGACCAGAGCGGCCACGGAGTCCACCACCACCACGTCGATGGCCCCGGAGCGCACCAGCGCCTCGGTGATCTCCAGCGCCTGCTCACCGGTGTCCGGCTGGGAGATGAGCATATCCTCGATCTTCACCCCCAGCGCACGGGCATAGGTGGGATCCAGAGCGTGCTCGGCATCCACGAAGGCCACCTCGCCGCCCATTTTCTGGGCCTGCGCCAGAACGTGCAGAGCCAGCGTGGTCTTACCGGAGGACTCAGGCCCATAGATCTCGATGATGCGGCCACGGGGTACGCCGCCGATGCCCAGCGCCAGATCCAGCGCCAGAGAGCCGGTGGGGATGGCCTCCACATTGGGCTGCACATTGTCGCCATAGCGCATGATAGAGCCCTTGCCGTAGGTTTTTTCGATTTGCTGCATGGCGGTCTCCAGCGCCTTTTTCTTGTCGGAGACCACGGGAGCAGCTATAGAGCTGTCTTTCTTCGCTGCCATGTTTCTTCCTCCTGTATCAATGAAAATTTTCGTGGTAAATGGGCAGAGGCCCATCGATTTACAAAGTCGTTTCGCCGGTCATCAGGCGTCGGCATAGACCTCCCGATAGCGCAGGCCCGTAACCACACGGGGGATGCCCGCCGGATCCGGCAGGATCTCCAGCTCACCGAAGCCCTCGCCTCGCATGAGCCGCAGGACGTCGTCGGCCTGCCCGATGCCCACCTCGAAGGCCAGGCGGCTCCCGGTGTGCAGCACGTCCCGCCAGCGGCGGCAGACGCTGCGGTAGAAGTCCAGCCCGTCGGTCCCGCCGTCCAGCGCCAGATGGGGTTCATAGTCCCGGACGGAGACGTCCAGTCCGGCGATGTCCCCGGAGGGAATGTAGGGGGGGTTGCACACCAGACAGTCAAAATCCCCCAGCCGGGGAGGCGGATCGGACAGAGCGTCCATCTTTAAGGACACCACCTGTCCGCTGAGACTGTTGCGGCGGATATTCTGGCGGCAGATCCGCAAGGCCCCCTCGTCCAGCTCCCCCAGCACCACCCGTGCGCCGGGGACCTGACTGGCGATGGCCAGACCGATGCAGCCGGAGCCGGCGCACAGATCCAGCACCCGGCACTCCGGCAGGGGCCGCAGCCACGCTACCACGTGGTCCACCAGCGTCTCCGTGTCCGGACGGGGGATCAGCACGCTTTCGGAGATGTCCAGCGGCAGCCCGTAGAACTCCCACTCCCCGATGAGGTAGGCCACCGGATCCCCCGCCAGATGGCGGCACACCAGATCCCTCGCCCGCTCCTCGATGGCCGGGGGGACATACAGCTGCCCATCCCGCACCAGCTGGCTGCGGGTCTTGCCGGAGGCGAAGCACATCAGCTCACGGGCCTCCAGCGTGGCGGCCTCGATGCCTGCCCGGCGGAGAGTCTGCCGGATATCCATATACAAATTGTTGTAAGTAGTCGCCATAATACGCTCCGTTGTCATATTTTGAGCTTTTCAGGGGAGAACGGCCGGGAATTTCTTACCAGCGGTCCTTGCCCTTCTCCTCCGGCAGCACCAGCTTCAAGGCCTCAATGGCCACCTCCAGCATGGAGTCGTCCGGCTCGTTGACGGTGAAATTCTGGAGCCACATACCGGGGGCGGACAGCACCCGTGTGAGGGCATTGTCATGCCGCCCCACCAGCCGGTTGAATTCATAGGTGATGCCCACCACCGGGATCAGCAGCAGCAGATGCATCCCGATACGGACCCAGATGTTCTGCCAGTTGACGTAGCTGAAAACGATGCTGCTGCACAGGATGGACACGATGATGACCACAAAGAGGAAGCTGGTGCCGCAGCGGGGATGATGCTTGGGCTGGATGCGGACGTTTTCCACCGTCAGGGGCAGGCCCGCCTCATAGCAGAAAATGGTCTTGTGTTCGGCACCGTGGTAGCAGAACACCCGGCGCACATCCTTCTGCTTGGAGCAGAGGATCAGATAGGCCAGAAAGATGGCCACCTTGATGACGCCCTCAATGAGATTGTGGAGGGTGGCGTTCTGAGCGCGGAACAGCCCGGCCACGAAGGTGGGCAGCAGCATGAACAGCGCCAGCGTCATGCCCAGAGACAGCAGCACCGACACCCATACCAGCACGTTTTGGAGCTTTTCTGCCGGAACGTGCTTTTCCAGCCACAGGTCCAGCTTGGAGGGCTGGGCGGCCTCGTCGTCGGGGAAGTAGTCCGCCGAGAACATCAGGGCCTTGACGCCCCGGATCATGGAGTCCAGAAAGGTCACGGCCCCCCGCAGGATGGGAAGGCCCAGAATGGGGTATTTGTCCTTGATAAGTGTCAGCTCCTCCACCTTGGTCACAAGGCCCTCCGGGGAGCGCACCACAATGGCCTGCTTTTCCGGGCCACGCATGAGGATGCCCTCAATGAGAGCCTGTCCGCCGATGGAGGTGCGGAATGTACCGGGTTTGTGTTCCATAGACGATGTAAGTTCCTTTCCGTAAGTATAGCACTTGCCCGAATGAAATGCAACAGATGTTCTATTTCTATCGGTGCTCCGTGTGGGGCGGAATGGGCAGGGTAATGGTCACCAGAGCGCCGCCGCCGTCGGCGTTGCCGATCTCGAAGGTGCCGCCGTGGCGGGTGATGATCTCATCGCACACCGCCAGACCGATGCCGCTGCCACGGGCCTTGGAGGAGCCCTTGTAGAATTTCTGCTTCACATAGGGCAGCTCCGCCGGGGGGATGCCGGGCCCGAAGTCCCGGATGCGGATGACATAGTTGTCCGCCTCCCGCCGCAGAGAGGCGATGATGCGCTTGCCGGAGCCACCGTGCTTGGCGGCGTTGTCCAGTACGTTGCACAGCACCTGCTTCAGCCGTTCCGGATCGCCGGGGATAGGATCGGTGTACAGTTCACCGTCGTCGTCATACTCCAGACGGATGCCGTCCTGTCGGAACAGCTCCTGATAGGTGTAAACGGCGTCCTCAAACTCCGTCTGCAGATCCACGTCCTCGATGCGGAGGGTAAAACGACCGTCCTGCATCTTGGAGAACTCCAGCAGCTCCTCTACCATGTTGGTGAGTCGGCGGGATTCCTTGAGGATAATGTGCAGACCCCGGCGCAGCTGAGCGGGATCGTCGTCCTCCAGCAGTGTCTCGCTCCAACCATTGATGGCCGTCAGGGGGGTGCGGAGTTCGTGGGACACGGAGGAGATGAACTCCGTCTGGATCTTCTCACTCTGGCTGATTTTCAGGGACATATCGTTGATGTTGTCCACCAACTCCCCCATCTCATCGGTGTAGGGGTTGGGCAGCTGGATGCCGTAGCTGCCGCCGGAGATGCGCTTGGCGGCGTCCGTCACCTCAGCCACCGGGGCCACCACGCTGTTGATGAACAGCAGACTGGAGATCAGCACCAGACAGATGACCCCGGCGATGATGGCGCTGATGATGAGGATGGTCAGAAGGATCTGATGGTCGATCTGCCGGGTGGCGGTGACGTAGCGCATAAAGGCCACCGTGGAGCCGTTGAACTTCAGGGGTGTAGTGACGGCCATCACCGACTCGCCGGTGACGGGGTCCTTGCCGCTGAATACCTCGATGCTGCCGCTCTCCAGCGCCCGTGCGATCTCCGGGGTCTGGGGAGCCGTGCCTGCGGCCACGCCCTGAGTGGAGTTATCCACCCGGCCGTAGAGATTCAGGAATTGCAGCTCGATGCGGGTGCTGTCGAAGCTGGCGGCGTACAGCGAGGCGTTGCGGTAGTACTCGCTGTAGCTGCTCATGCTGTAAGAGTTGAAGTAGTCGGCGCCGGCCTTGGCCTTGGCCTCCAGCGTGGAGCGGGCGGAGCCGTAGTAGTTGTTGGCCACGGTGGCCGAGGCCAGAATGGCCGCCAGCACCAGTATCAGGATCACAGGCCCCACACTGTTGAGGATCCAGCGCTTGCGCAGGCCCTGTATCCGCAGACGCTCCTTCATGGACCGTCACCTCCTTGCTGCGGGGCCATCAGGCGTCCCACTTGTAGCCGTAGCCCCATACAGTGCTGATGAAGGTGGGGTTGGTGGCGTTGTCCTCGATCTTCAGCCGCAGGCGGCGGATGTTCACGTCCACGATCTTCAGCTCGCCGAAGTAATCCCGGCCCCACACCAGATCCAAAATCTCCTCACGGGACAGGGCCTTGCCGGGATTCTCCATGAACATCCGCATGATGGAGTACTCCACCTGCGTCAGCTTCACGGGCTTGCCGTTCTTTTCCAGCGTGCGGTTGCGGGTGTTCAGCAGGAAGGGGGGCTGGCTGATCTCGCCGGAGTGCTCCTCCATGCTGCCGCCGCTGCGGCGCATGAGGGCGTCCACCCGTGCCGTCAGCTCGGCGGGGGAGAAGGGCTTAGTGACGTAGTCGTCGGCTCCGGTCATCAGGCCCGTGACCTTGTCCATCTCCTGTGAGCGGGCGGTGAGCATGATGATGCCGATGCGGGAGTTGGTGGCCCGGATGCGGCGGCATACCTCGAAGCCGTCGATGCCGGGGAGCATCACATCCAGCAGCGCCACACGGATATCGCTGTGCTGCTGCAGCATCTCCAGCGCCTCCTCGCCGGTGCCTGCCTCGATGACCTCATAACCGGCACGGCGCAGATTGATGACGATAAAGCTGCGGATGCTGGATTCATCCTCCAGAACCAGAACTTTTTTCATAAGCTACTCCTTCTATGTCGTTAGTTGGCGTCCCAAGAGTGGACGATCAGGTTGAAATTCTGACGCAGAGTCTCCTCATCCAGCGAATAGGTCTCACTGAGGGTCTCGGCGGCGTAAATGGTGCCGGTGCGGCGCTTGAGCACCACCCGATTGCCCCGGAGGGCCCGCCGTTCCCGGTTTTCGCCGGTGAGGGCGCAGATACTCAGGGCCTTCTCCCCCTGCACCGACAGCGTTACCTGCGTCTCACCGATACCGGCGTCCGAGGCGAGAGCGGTGACCTCGCCCGTCCAATCCTCCGGCAGGATAAAGTACCAGCCGCCGGACAGGCAGTGATAGGTGCGCTCCACGGTGGCAAGGCCGTCGGGCCGGTACTGCTCCCAAAAGACCATGCCGTCGGCCTGCTTGGTGTCGGAGACAGAGCTGTCGGGCCGGGGAAGCTCCGTGATGCCGTCGCCGTTGATGTCCTGCGGCGCCAGCTGACGATAGGGAGCCGTGGCGGTGGAGAGCCCCGTGCTGCGGTCCAGCGCAGCGTTGACGAGCCCGGCGTCCTCCTGCCAGACGAGGATATCCGTCACGGCGATGCCTTGGCTGTTGATGCCGGTGATGAACACCGCCGGGGTGTCCTGATCCAGCTTGCCGGTGATCACACTGCCCTGATTCAGCTCTGCCATGGTGCTGGACAGGGCGCAGCGGTGGGAGACGGACAGCGACCCCTCCTGCCAGCTGCAAAACTCCGCCACCGGCTGGTTGTCGCTGTTGGTTCGCAGCAGCAGAAGGCTGGGGATGCCGTCGCCGTTGAGCTCCTGAAAGGACAGACGGGTGTAGTTGCTCTGCATCAGCTGCACCGGGCCGGGCCGCATATCGTAGACGGTGACGGTCTGGACGTCGGAGCTGATTTTCCATCCTACGATCAGTTCCTTCCGACCGTCGCCGGTGAGATCCTCATAGTAGATGGAGTCGATGGCGGTGCCGCTGCTCTCGATGATGGAGGTCAGCTCATAGCTATCCTCACGGGAGTGGAACACGTAAATTTTCAGGGGTTTTTCACCGTTGCTGAGGCGGAAAAAGGCCAGCGCCTCGTCCTGCCCGTCGCCGTCGATGTCCACCATCTGGAGGGACTGGATGTTCCGCCCGGAGGTGGGAGCCATGTATTCGTAGCCCTCCGACAGCAGCTGATCCAGCTGGCGGGAGAGGGTGGTGTATTCCGTGGGCAGGCGGGGCAGGGTGAACAGCTCCTCCACGGTACTGTCCATCCGGCATCCGGCCAGCAGCAGGCAGGCCAGCAGCAACAGCCCCAACAGGGCCGGGCGTTTCAGATGTCGCATAGGTCCCCTCCTTATCAAACGACAATCATACTCTTATATCATAGCACAGTTCCTGTGAAAAGGGTAGTTTTTTTTGTTTTATCCGGGGAAAACTTCAAAAAGGCCGTTGACAACCGCCGCCGGGGGTGCTATATTCTGGGGTATAAAAAGGCATAGACGAGGAAGCTGTCCGTAGAAGGTCACAGAGAGGGTCCCCCCGTGGTGCAAGGGATCTGACGGGAAGCGGAACGGTACCCCCTCCGAGCCGCTCGCCGAACGGAAACCAGTAGGCCGGGCCGGGTTCTCCCGTTACAGAGATCACGAGCGACGGAAAAATTTCCGTAAGCAGGGTGGAACCGTGGAGTAAAGCTATTTTACCTCACCCCTGAACCGTATCAGGGGCGGGGTTTTTTTGTTGCCTGCCCCGACCAAGTAAGGAGGAAGCTATCATGAGCGAAGAAAACAAGTACACGTTTGAAAACGAGGAGTATCGCAAGACCTATTGGCACACCTGCTCCCACGTGCTGGCTCAGGCCGTCAAGCGCCTGTGGCCGGAGGTGAAGCTGGCCATCGGCCCGTCCATCGACGGCGGTTTTTACTACGATCTGGACGCACCCTTTGCCTTCACACAGGAGAATCTGGCCCAGATCGAGGCGGAGATGCGGAAGATCTGCAAGGAGAAGCTGAAGCTGGAGCGCTTCGAGCTGCCCCGTGAGGAGGCATTGAAGTTCATGGAGGAGCGGGAGGAGCCCTACAAGGTGGAGCTCATCAACGACCTGCCCGCCGACGCCCACATCTCCTTTTATAAGCAGGGCGAGTTCACCGATCTGTGCGCCGGCCCCCATCTGGATTCCACCGGCCGCATCAAGGGCAACGGCATCAAGCTGACGGCCTGCAACGCCGCCTATTGGAGGGGCGACAGCAGCCGCCAGACCCTCCAGCGCATCTACGGCGTGGCCTTCCCCAAGAAGGAGGAGCTGGACGCCTACCTGAAGGAGCGGGAGGAGGCTCTGAAGCGGGATCACAACAAGCTGGGCCGTGAGCTGGAGTACTTCACCACCGTGGACTGCATCGGTCAGGGTCTGCCCATCCTGCTGCCCAAGGGCGCACGGGTCATCCAGCAGCTGCAGCGCTGGGTGGAGGACACTGAGGAGAAGGCCGGCTACCTGCTGACCAAGACCCCCCTGATGGCCAAGCGGGACCTGTATAAAATTTCCGGCCACTGGGATCACTATCTGGACGGTATGTTCGTGCTGGGCGACCCCTATGACGAGACCAAGGAGTGCTTTGCCCTGCGGCCCATGACCTGCCCCTTCCAGTATCAGGTGTATCTGAACCGCCAGCGCTCCTACCGTGACCTGCCCATGCGGCTGGGCGAGACGTCCACCCTGTTCCGCAACGAGGATTCCGGCGAGATGCACGGCCTGATCCGTGTGCGCCAGTTCACCATCTCCGAGGGCCATCTGGTGCTGCGTCCCGATCAGCTGGAGGAGGAGTTCAAGGGCTGCTTGGCGCTGGCCAAGTACTGCCTCGGCACCGTGGGCCTGCTGGATAAGTGTACCTTCCGGTTCTCCCAGTGGGATCCCGCCAACCCCAACAACAAGTACGAGGGTACGGCGGAGCAGTGGGATCACGCCCAGAGCACCATGGAGAAGATTTTGAAGGATCTGGACGTTCACTACTCCATCGGCATCGACGAGGCCGCCTTCTATGGCCCCAAGCTGGATATCCAGTATAAGAACGTGTACGGCAAGGAGGATACGCTGGTCACCATCCAGATCGATATGCTGCTGGCCGAGCGCTTCGGGATGTACTACATCGACGAAAACGGCAACAAGGCCCTGCCGTATATCATCCATCGTACCTCTCTGGGCTGCTACGAGCGGACGCTGGCCTACCTCATCGAGGAGTACGCCGGTGCGCTGCCCACCTGGATGATGCCGGAGCAGGTGCGCCTGCTGCCGATCACCGACCGGGCCGCCGACTACTGCGCCCAGCAGGCCCAGCAGCTGCGGCGCGAGGGCTTCCGGGTGGAGGTGGACAGCCGCAACGAGAAGATCGGCAAGAAGATCCGTGAGGCCACACTGGAGAAGATCCCCTATATGCTGGTGGTGGGCGACCGGGATATGGAGGCGGGTACCGTCTCCGTCCGTACCCGTACCGGCGAGGATCTGGGTGCCATGACCGTGGCGGGCTTCACCGCCATGCTCCACGAGGTGGTGGATCAGAAGCTGAAGAAGTAAGCCCCATCCGGGAATTTAGCGAAATGTGATAAAAAGAGCGGCGCGCCAGTGTGAAGTGCCCCCCAAAAGTTAGACAAAATAAGAATTAAGCGATCTGAACGGTCTGAATCCTGTACTGCACAGGACTCAGGCCGTTTAGTTTTCATTTGATTCTGTGGTTATTGCATTACGCAAAGGAATGTCCGCAGGTAACGGCATCGTTCATCTGCGATAAATCTCTCCATTCGCATAACCTCCCGTTCCTTTCTGTAATCACAGCAGCAGGAGGAATAGCGGAAATCGAATGTGCGGATAGTAAAAAGCGCCGTCCCGGAATCACTTCCAAGACGGCACTTTTCTGCTGCGGATCAGAGCGAACACTTCACGGCGAAACCGCCGCTGAAGAAATAGGTGTTCGTCCAATACCTGTTTGATGGAGCAGGGGTCTCCAAGGATGAACACCCCTCTGATGCTCCGGTTTCGCCTTCAAAGGCTATTTCGATAGGATAGGTGCTTGCTTGCCGGAGGCGATGCAATGGTGCGCAGAATGTGCCGGCTGACGATGTTTTTCTTCATCGTAGACACTTTCTAAAAATCTTGGGTCAGCCCTTATCGGCGGACAGTGCCTTGTCGATTTGGGCTTGCAGTGCCTCCGCCTGCTTCGTTTCCGTAATAGCACCTACGATGGGGTCGCCCACGATATTGCCGTTGCGGTCGACCACATAGGTGGTGGGATAAGCAAAGATGTTGGCAGCAAACTTTCCCGCCTCACCATCTGAGTCAAAATACACATTCTGATAGGTGACGCCCTTCTTGGCCAGCACGTCCTTCGCCTCAGAAATCGCTGCCTCGTCGCCGCCCGGCGTGAAGGTGTTGACCCCGATGAGTGCGCCGCCCTTCTCTGCGAGTTCCTTATTCAGCGCGTCCAGCTCGGCAAGCTCTCCCACGCAGGGATTGCAGGTGGTGAACCAGAAGTTCATCACGGTGACGGCGTTCTTGGAGAACAGGTCATCGCTCTTGACGGTGTTGCCGTTGAGGTCCTTGCCCTCGAAGGCGGGGAACTTCTGCGTCTTGTCGCCGTCGCCGGGTGTCGTGGGGCTGTCGGCAGGGATGCTGTCACCGTTGTCCGGGGCCTTGGGAGCCGCCTCGGGGAACTTGGCCTCAATGGCGGTCAGGGTGCGCTCGATCTCCCGGATCTTCTCGCCGCCCTGGCGCAGGAGTTTCAGCTCGTCGGCGGTAAACTTGTCCTTGGCGGATTCAATGGTGTCCAGCAGGAAATCACCGTAGTTCTTGCCGTCCTCCTGCGTGGTCATGCCCTTGTCGGCGGACTGGAACACCTTCTCCCAAAGAGACTGGTTTTCCATCAGAATGGCATTCTCCTGATCCATCAGGTCCTTGTACATAGCGGCCGCCTCCTGGGCGTTCTTGGGCTCGCTGTCGGGCTTTGTCGTGTCGTCGTTGCCCTGTTTGCCGCAGGCGGCCAGGGACAGCACCAGCAGTGCTGCCAGCAGCAGTGTGATGATTTTCTTTACGTTCATTTTGTTTCCTCCGTTTTTAATTTATCTGCAGGTTTTACAGGTTCTTTTTTGCCGTCTCCAAAGCCGTAGCGGAAGCTGACGGCGTTGGTAGGACAGGCGCGGATGCACATCCCGCAGCGGATGCACTCGGTGTGGTTGGGCGTTTTTGTCACGTCCACATCCATTTTGCAGGCCTTGGCGCATTTCCCGCAGGAGACGCATTTGTTCCTATCCACCTTCATCTGGAAGAGGGACACCCGGTTGAACAGTGCGTAAAACGCTCCCAGCGGACAGAGCCACTTGCAGAAGGGGCGGTAGAATATCACGCTCAGCGCAATCACCGACAGCAGGATGCTGAATTTCCATGTAAACAGCTTTCCCAGCGCCGCCCGGATGCCGGAACTGGCAAGGGACAGCGGGATGGCTCCCTCCAGCACGCCTTGGGGGCAGAGGTATTTGCAGAAGAACGGGTTTCCCATGCCAACATCGTTCACCAGAAGCGCCGGCAGCAGGAAAACCATCACCAGCAGGACAGCGTATTTCAGATATGTCAGCGGCTTCAGCTTCTTTGTGGAAAGCTTCTTCGTGGGAATTTTATGCAGCAGTTCCTGAAACCAGCCGAAGGGGCACAGAAAACCGCAGATAAAGCGTTCCAGCAGGACTCCCAGCAAAATGAGAAAGCCTGTGATATAATAGGAAAAGCTGAACTTGGAAGAACCCACTACCGCCTGAAACGCCCCGATAGGACAAGCGCCGGAGGCTGCCGGGCAGGAGTAGCAATTCAGCCCAGGCACACATACGGTTTTCCCTGCGCCTTGATACAGTTTGCCCTTGAGAAAGTTCGGCAGATGCAGGTTGGTCAATAAAGCTGCCCCCGCCTGTATCCAGCCACGGAAGCGGGACAGTACCTGAGATACGCCGCGTTTTTTCTTACCCAATGCCCACACACTCCAGACATAATTTGATCGCTTTGCTCAGTACCGTCGCCGCCTCGCCCCGCCAGACGCCGAAGCACAGCATGGCGGCTCCCGCTGCCAGCAGAATCACCTGGGCCGCCGCCTTTTTTACATGGCTCAAATTTATCACCCTTTCCGATTTTCTGCCCCTATCATAGCGCAGGGGAGTTAAAGTCCCTGTTAAGAAGAAAAATTTAACACAAACCTTATCTGTTTTTGCTATAACTAAGAACAACGTGAACATGAAGAAATGTAAAAGGAGGGCTCTCATGCACCTTTTAGTAATTGAAGATGAACGCGCCTTGTGCGAAACCATCGTCCGCAGCCTGCGGCGGCTGGCCTACAGCGTGGACTACTGCTACTACGGGGAGAAGGCTCTGGAGCTTTTGGGCGTGGAGCGCTACGATCTGGTACTTCTTGATCTGAATCTGCCGAAAAAGGA
>OLSP01003315.1_pt1 | contig 11390 bp, 6 predicted proteins | sample 1672941 | NCBI WGS metagenome assembly OLSP01 (sample SAMEA3136739, study PRJEB25190) | human gut metagenome | reverse complement strand
CCGAACCATATTAGCGTAGCCAGTAAAGCGCCCGCCGTGCCCGGAGCAAAGGGAGAAAAGCCTGAGCCGAAGCCCGTGCCTATCAGGACAGGGAAGAAGGAAGGTCTCCTCATAGAAAAAAGATATAAAAGAGTGATAAGGTGACAAAGTGGTAAAGCGGTAAAGTAATACTACATCACCACTTTATCACTCTACCACCTTATCACTCTACCACCTTATCACCTTATTATTATTTATTAATCCAGATAGCTCGGTGATTTTTCACCCACCATCGTACGGATTGTTTCTTTCACCATTCTCCATTGAGTGAACAGATCATGGATCGGTTCATGCTCAAAGTCGTGCATCGGGCTCTTGCAGAAGAATGACAACCAAGTCTGGATTCCAGACATACCTGCGCGCAATGCCAGGTCACTGAAAATAACGAGGTCGAGTGCAATAGGAGCTGCAAGAATAGAGTCACGGCACAGGAAGTTTACTTTGATTTCCATCGGGTAACCCATCCATCCGAAAATGTCGATGTTATCCCATGCTTCCTTATTATCTTTACGGGGAGGATAGTAGTTGATACGAACCTTGTGGTAAACATCACCATAGAGGTCGGGATATTTTTCCGGTTCGAAGATGTTATCGATAACAGACAACTTGCTGACTTCTTTTGTTTTGAAGTTTTCGGGTTGATCGAGCACTTCGCCGTCACGGTTACCCAGGATGTTGGTAGAGAACCAACCGCTTACACCCAGCATACGAGTCTTGAACATCGGAGCGAGCACTGTTTTCATCAGCGTCTGTCCACTCTTGAAGTCCTTACCGGAGATGGGCACATTCATCTTCTTAGAGAATTCCCACATTGCCGGAGTATCTACGCACAAGTTAGGAGCACCCATGATGAACGGAGCACCTTCTGCAATTGCAGCATAAGCGTAGCACATACTCGGAGAAATCACTTCCGTGTTATTAGCCTTCATTGCTTCTTCCAAAGCAGCAAGCGACTCGTGTTCTTTACACAACGGAACGTAGATTTCAGTACTTGCAGCCCACAGCACAGCAATACGCTCGCAGTTGTTGGCAGCCTTGAAGTTACGGATATCCTCACGCAGTTGCTCCATCATTTCCCAACGGGTGGCAGCCTGCTTGATGTATGTACCATTCAGACGTTTTGCAAAGTTGTGGTCAAAGGCAGCAGGCATCGGTTTGATGGCTTGCAATTCCTCTTTTACCAGATTTAAATCTTTCTCTTTCAGAACTTCTGCATACATCGCAGCTTCGTATGCATTATCAGGGAAGATATCCCATCCGCCGAAAACAATGTCGTTCAAATCTGCCAAAGGCACTACGTCCTTAATCAGCTTTTCGTCGTTGTTCTCCATGCGTATTGTGGCCATCTGTGTAATAGACCCAATAGGTTTTGCCAGTCCCTTACGAGCAGCCAATGTACCCGTGATCATGGTGGTTGAGACCGCGCCACCCACTCCGACTACCAGTACACCCAAACGACCAGTTGCCGGCTTAATGTTTTCTTTCATTGCCATTGTATCTTTTAAAGTTTAAAAAATTGCTCAAATTTAGGCTATTTTGTTCAATTGAGACTCGTCATTTTATCCGATTTAATGTTCTGTTAGTAAGATTTAAGTTAAAATGTCATGTGCAGACTGATTCTAAGACCGGATTTATCAATTCCAGGCAGATTTCTGTAAGTTAATCGCCATACATAGTCGAGGCGGATTACCTTCAAAATATTCTCTACACCGACACCCACTTCCATATAAGGGGTATCCCCCATATAAGAGGTTGTGACGGGAAAACGAAAAAGGTCATTGCTGACTGTCGGATTATTTTTGTCGCTCAAATTCCCGTACAATCCCCGAAACGAAAGGACTTCACGCCATTTCAACTTTTTCAGCAAAGGTACGCGGTTGAACAAAAAGCCATTTAGATAGTAAGTAACGTCCCACGAAGCATATTCATCATTCATAAACTCCATGGCATTCATCAGGGAGTAAGACTCCGGTTGAATGGTATAAGAGAGGTTGGCGTTCGGGATAATCAGTAACGGGAAAGGTACTTTATTCCAAACTTTTCCGGCTTTCAGGATAACGTCCGTATAGCCGAAGGCCGAAAACCAGAAACGTTTCTGAAAACCTGCCTCTGTATATTGATAGGTATAATCACCGCCCAACACTCCTTTTGCAGCCATCGTATGCGAAAGCGAGAAGACCGGAGCATCCAGCGATACCGGAAAGCGGTTCCATTGCGTCTGAAAGAATTTTTCATTCGGCGCATAACGCAATTTTACTTCAAACTCGGTATTCGATATATTCTTCACGGGCGTTGCCATCTCATCTTGTTTCAGGAAAGGGATAAGATACGAAGACTCATCCTGCCGGAAGCGGGAAGTGAGCTGAAAGGAGAAACCGGAATGGAACTCATTGGTGTAAGTCAGTTCCGCCTTGCGCTGATAGCCTATCCGGTCGTCCTTCTGGCGCTTCAAGCTCAGAAATACGTTGTCCTGACTGGTATAAAGGTAATGTTGCCCGTATTGGTTTACATCCGAGGTATATCGTGCTTTCAAAGAGTGAATAGGAAACTCATTGGCATACTCCTTCTTCTTATGGAAAGAATATTCCACTTCAGCCATTCCCTTCATCCGATGGTCTTTGAAACCGTAAGCCATGTATCCTTTATAGAATAGGTGTGGATTGAGCCACGCCGTAGTCATACCTCCCGCACGCAGACGCACACCTTCCAGGGTGTTGCCGCTTATGGTGGTATTCATCATACCTATATAGAACAGGGGTTCTTTCTCTTTAGGCGCGGGTATGTATCCGGTAAACAGCACTTTCAAGGTCTTCTCCGTCCAGTAATAGACAGGATACGTGCGAAGCTGCGCCATCATTTTATCAACGGAAGTTTCCTTCTTGCTGACTTCCACCTGACGGTTATCGTCCCAGTAAGCTTCCGTGCGATGCGTTGCTTCGGCCGGCTCAATCACTTTTTCCGGCTTCTTAAAGGCCGAAAGGGCATCCGCAGAAGGTTCATACACATAGTTCCTGTAATATACATCCCGCTTGGCATAGATACCGTCACTGTTGTCCACCAGCTTGAATTCGGTGGTGATATGTTCGTCAGCCAACTGGCGCGTACCGTCTGCCCCACGAGTAAAGTTCTGTTCAAGAGACATATAATCCACAAAATTCAGATTGATTTTCTGTGGAAAGTTCATGGTGGCACGACGCACGAAATAGGTACTATCCAAAGTAACGTACAAGTGTCCCGTAAAACCGAAGGACTCGGAATTGAAGGGTACGAACGTCAGGTCCACACAAGGCTGGCCCGCTATCGTAAGCGTGTCCATCAGATAATATTTATAGAATGAAGGGCCCAGTGAAGAGAGCGGACTCACGAACTTATTGGTGAACAGCGTGATGTTGTTCTCATAAATATCCACATCCGTCATCGTCACACTGATGGCTTGCTCCATGCCTTGCTGCGAAAGCATCTCATCCACACCAGCCTGTCGGCGGGCATGTACGCGCTGTTTCTGACTTTTGGGAGATTTGCGGTAATAATCTGTAGCCAGCAGTTCACGGTTAGAAACGGCAAGCACAGGCTTTCCCGTAACGGCGGAAGTATCCACATAGTCCGTCAGGAACTTGAATTTACGATAAAGCCACTTCTGCTGCTTTACGCTGTCGAAGTTGTTGATGGCAAAGGTCATCTTCTCATAACGATCCCGTTGCCAGAAGTCCAACTCTTTGGGCGAATAGTCATCCCGATGTTCTATCATTTGTCGCACAAATTCCACAGCGGGATTATCTTTTTTCTTATATCGCTCCCGTTTGGGCTTTACCACCACTTCATTCAGGGCATACGTTGCCGGTGAAAGGGCGATGGTAAGACGGATACCTTGTGCCGGATGAATAAGACGGGTGTATTCATTATATCCAATGGCAGAAATAACCAGCACGGCTTGGGGGCGGTAGGTCTTGAAAGAAAACTGTCCTTTGTCATCGGTCATACCTCCTTCGGTAGTACCTTTCAGATACACAGATGTATATGGGAGAGGCTCACGGGTTAACGAGTCTGTAACAACACCTTGTACCACATATTGTGCTTGCAGGGGGAAGCTCATCCAGCAAAGGCTGATGAACAATAAAATCCTTAAAAAAGTAAACCTCATACCTATTTTTATATTAAGTGACAAGCTACGAGCTACAGGCTACAAGTGGCTGCGCTATACCGACAAGCGCAAGTTATTGCCACTTGTAGCCTGTAGCTTGTAACTCATCACTTCTTTCTTCCTTCTTTAACGCCCGCAAAGGTACGCAAGAAAACTATTTTAGAAAGTTCAGTTTTACTGAATAAATGTTCTAAAAAACCACTTTTGCACGAAACACTTCCTTTTGCAGGCTGTTGTATATATCTTAAACGACGCGAAAAGCATCGAAAACCAATTAATAACCTAAACAACTTAATTATGGAATGGATAATAAACCAGCTCAGGGAGCGCCCCGAACTTGCCATATTCCTCACCCTGTTTCTAGGGTTCTGGCTTGGCAAGCTACGCATCGGGAAGTTCAGCTTGGGGACGGTCACAAGCGTATTGCTTGTAGGCGTATTGGTAGGACAGTTGAAGATCGACGTACCAGGCCCCATCAAATCCGTGTTCTTTCTTCTCTTTCTGTTCGCCGTCGGGTATAAAGTAGGACCGCAGTTCTTCCGCGGACTGAAAAAAGACGGACTCCCCCAGGTAGGCTTTGCCGTGCTGATGTGTGTATCGGTATTGGTGGTAACCTGGCTTCTCGCCCTTGTGATGGGCTACAATCCCGGTGAAGCCGCCGGATTACTGGCAGGTTCGCAAACCATCTCCGCCGTCATCGGAGTAGCCGAAGACACCATGGCAAACATGGGACTGGACGAAGCGCAACGCCAAAGTTATATCAATATCATCCCCGTATCTTATGCAGTGACTTACGTTTTCGGTACGGCAGGTTCAGCCTGGGTACTCTCCTCCCTCGGTCCAAAACTATTGGGCGGACTGGAGAAAGTAAAAGCTGCCTGCAAAGAACTGGAAGCCAAAATGGGTAGTTCCGAGGCAGACGAACCGGGCTTCATGCACGCCGCACGCCCCGTAACCTTCCGCGCCTACAAGATAGAAAACGAATGGTTCAAGCAAGGCCGTCGGGTGATAGACTTGGAAATGTACTTCCAGAAAGATGGCAAACGCCTGTTCGTAGAGCGCCTGCGCAAGCAAGGAGTCGTTCGGGATGTATCCCCGAATACCGTATTGAATATAGGAGACGAAGTCGTTCTCAGCGGACGCCGTGAATTCGTTATCGGCGAAGAGGACTGGATAGGCAATGAAATACAGGACGCACAATTGCTCGATTTCCCGGCAGAGACGTTACCTGTCACGGTCACAAAGAAAACGTTCGCCGGAAAGACAGTGGCGAATATCCGCCGGCACAAATTCATGCATGGCGTCAGCATCCGCAGCATCAAGCGTGCGGGAATTGAAATACCCGTATTGGCACAGACCAAATTGGATGCCGGCGACGTCATCGAAGTAGTGGGTACCAAGCAAGAAGTGGAAAGTGCCGCTGTACAAATAGGATATGTGGATCGACCTACCCACCAAACGGATATGATATTCGTTGGATTAGGAATTCTGATAGGTGGTTTGTTCGGTGCATTATCCATCCACATCGGTGGTGTCCCCATCAGTCTGAGTACGAGTGGTGGCGCATTGATAGCCGGATTATTCTTCGGTTGGCTGCGCAGCAAGCATCCTACGTTCGGACGTATTCCCGAAGCTTCCCTGTGGGTACTGAATAATGTAGGGCTGAATATGTTCATTGCTGTAGTGGGAATAGCTGCCGGACCGAGTTTCGTACAGGGTTTCCGGGATGTCGGGCTCAGTTTATTCATTGTAGGTGCCATAGCCACTACCTTGCCGTTAATCATCGGTTTACTACTGGGTAAGTACGTCTTCAAGTTCCACCCTGCAATAACACTGGGATGCTGTGCCGGAGCACGTACAACGACAGCCGCACTGGGAGCAATACAAGATGCAGTGGAAAGCGAAACGCCTGCGCTGGGTTATACGGTAACGTATGCTGTGGGCAACACCTTATTAATAATATGGGGTGTCGTCATCGTACTGCTGATTTAACCTGGCGGATATAGCATACAACTGATATACCGTATGCAAGAAACTAATCACCGCTATGCGAAGAATTAATCTTCAAAATGCATATTATTATTCTTACAACATCTATTGTAAGAAAGAAACATATCTATCGTAAGAAAGTGACACATCTGTTGTAAGATACAGAAACAATTATAGTATGAATAATTTTATGCATTTCCGAAAATAGATTCTTGCATCCCGAGAGTTAGCTTATCACACTCCCAGGATTAGTTTATTGAACCAAAAGATTATATGATAACAATTAAAACTTAACGATATGGATACCAAAAACTTAGAAAAGAAAATGGAAACGATCAGCCCATTCGAGCTGAAAAACCAATTGATCGATATGGCCGATGAAAGCCTGAAGAAAACTGCCCGCACGATGCTGAACGCAGGACGCGGTAACCCTAACTGGATAGCTACCACCCCTCGCGAAGCCTTCTTCCTCCTGGGACAGTTCGGACTGGAAGAATGTCGCCGCGTCATGAACCTCCCCGAAGGCATCGCCGGCATCCCGCAAAAAGCAGGCATTGCCTCCCGCTTCGAAGCCTTCCTCAAAAAGAACAACGCCGCCCACGGTGCCAAGCTCTTGGAGCAAACTTATAACTACCTGTTAATGCAACATGCCGCCGATCCCGACTCCCTGGTGCATGAATGGGCAGAAGCCGTCATCGGCGACCAGTACCCTGTGCCCGACCGCATCCTGCACTTCACCGAAATACTGGTGCAAGATTACCTGTCGCAAGAAATGTGCGATAACCGCCCTCCACGCGGCACATTCGACCTCTTTGCCACCGAAGGCGGAACCGCCGCCATGTGTTACCTCTTCGACTCCCTCCAGGAGAACTTCCTGCTGGATAAAGGTGACGGCATCGCCCTGATGGTACCCGCTTTCACCCCCTACATTGAAATTCCGCAACTGAGTCGCTACCAGTTCAACATGATAGAACTACATGCCGACCGCATGACGGACGACGGATTCCACCTCTGGCAATACAATGACAAGGACATCGACCGCCTGAAAGATCCCGCCATCAAAGCGCTCTTCGTGACCAATCCCAGCAATCCGCCCAGTTACGCCCTCAGCCCGGAGACGATGGCACGCATTGTCGATATCGTAAAGAATGATAACCCCAACCTGATGGTTATCACGGATGATGTATACGGCACATTCAGCCCACACTTCCGCTCATTCATGGCTGAACTGCCGCACAATACGCTTTGTGTCTATTCCTTCTCCAAATATTTCGGAGCTACCGGTTGGCGTGATGCCGTCATCGCCCTGCACGAAGACAACATCTACGACAAGCAAATCGCCCGCCTGCCGGAAGATAAACGCAATGCACTGAATCGCCGTTACTCAAGCCTGACTCTGCATCCCGAAAAAATGAAGTTCATCGACCGCATGGTAGCCGACAGCCGACAGGTTGCACTGAACCATACCGCCGGCCTGTCATTGCCCCAACAGATGCAAATGAGTTTATTCGCTTCCTTCGCCCTGCTGGATAAGGAAAACAAATATAAACTGAAGATGATGGAAATCATTGAAAAGCGTCTGCATGCCTTGTGGGATAACACGGGATTCACATTGATAAAAGATCCACTCCGTGTAGGGTATTATACAGAGATCGACATGCTGGTATGGGCAAATAAATTCTATGGAGATGACTTCGTAGAATACCTGAAACGTACCTACAGCCCGCTGAACGTCGTATTCCGCCTGGCGAAAGAAACGTCTCTCGTCCTGCTAAACGGCGGCGGCTTCGACGGTCCGGAATGGAGCATACGCGCCTCGCTTGCCAACCTGAACGAAAAGGATTATGTGGTCATCGGGCAAGGCATCAAGCGGATTCTTGACGAATACGCAAAGGCGTGGAAAAAGACTACGGAAAAATAATGCGGAACCGTGTCAACCCATCACTGTACGTACGCAAAGAGAACGTACACCCATGACGGGTAAGCACCTCGCGAATAAACACCAGACCGATTCCCTGCCCGTTCGGTTTGGTGGAAAAGAAGGGACTGAAGAGCTTTGCTTCAGTCTCTTTTGTTATACCGGGGCCATTATCTACCACTTCAATCGTGGTAGGAGCGATTGTACGGACTACAACCCTACCCTGCTGGATCGTTCCTTCGGGTGCATGTTCGATGCTTTCCGCAGCATTCTTGATAATATTCACCAATACCTGTTCCAAGAGTGCCGCATCAAAGCGTACCGGTTCCAACTTCGGATCACATTCCAGCCAGAGAAGGATATTCCGGTCGTTGCACATACCCTCCATAAAGCGCTTACACATGGAAGCCAGTTCATTCAGTTTGCCCGTAACCAAGGCGGGCTCAGGAATCTTCACGACATCGGCAAAACGGGTGATAAAGCGGCTCATAGAGAAGCAACGTTCTGTACAAACGCGCATTACATCGCAGATATCCTCCATATCCTCTTCAGTGGAAAGAGCTTGCTCCACGGTATCGAGGGTAGATGTAATACCCGCCGTCGTATTGTTCACCTCGTGGGCAATCATGCGAATCACCTTCTCATACGCTTTCTTTTCAGCACGCATCACCTCGTCCGTCATCTTCTCTATCAGATAGAAAGGGTGATGAAAACCTCTGTCGATAAAGGAGGAATGGGTACATTTATAGATATTCGAGTCATTCAGACGCACCACTGCCGTCTGATCTTTTGAGATATTCGCCAGTTCTTCAGCCAAAGGAGAGTCTATATTCTCAATTTTCTTTCCCATAATCTCTTCCAGGCGTACTCCCATCATCTTCAATCCCATCGGATTAAGCTGGGATATTTCACCGTTCAGTGTGGTAATGACAACTCCCATCGGCGAAGCCTGGATAAGCAAGTCCAGGAAATGGTTTTGCTCGCGCAGACGCAAACGTTCGTTCTTCAATTGCTCCATCATACGGTTGAACACATTTACAATGCGGTCCGCCTCGTATTGCCCTACTTTGCTGAGCCTGCTGCTGAAATCCTGTTCGCGCAGCAATTCCATACCGCTGCCGATAATATTCATCGGTTTCACAATCTTACGGTAGAAGATAAACAGGAACACCAGGATAAATGCAATAATTCCCTCTACAATGTAGAGGTGCAACGGCTTCATCCCCTTCGCCAAGTAGAGAAGCACACCACCTAAACCCAGAAGGAAAAGGACAAGTATGGAGAAATAGAACTTTATTCTCACTTTTCTGTGACTGTTATATTAAACTTTTCCAGTCGGCGATAGAGCGCAGCACGACTGATACCGAGCGTCATAGCTACCTGACTGAGATTTCCCTTATGGCGATCGAGTGCCTGCAAAATAGTCTGACGCTCTATTTCATCCAGCGTCATGCCTGCCAGAGACGATGCGTCCGAAGCCTTCACCGAGTCATTAGGACGCAGATATTGTGCGTCGAAATCCGAAGCATCCAGCGTCGACTTTCCGCTGACGAGGATCGTACGCTCTACCAGATTCTTCAATTCACGGATATTTCCCGGATAAGGCAAGCGGGAAAGGAAGTTCAAAGCATCTGCCGAGAATTCCGTGCGGGGCAGTCCGTTAAGCTCTGCCTGGCGGTCGGCAAAGTGGCGTGCCAGCAAAGGAATATCTTCACGGCGTTCGCGAAGGGAAGGCAACTTAACGGTTATCAGGTTGATACGATAGAACAAATCTTCGCGGAATGTACGTTCCGACACCATCTTGCGGAGATCGGCATTGGTGGCGGATACCACCCGGATATCCGTCTTGCGGGGACGGCTGTCACCCAGCACTTCAAACGTCTGATCCTGCAATACACGGAGCAGTTTCACCTGACAGGAAGGATCGAGGTCACCGATTTCATCCAGAAAGATAGTACCCTTGTTGGCAAGTTCAAAGCGCCCTACACGGTCTGTTGTCGCATCCGTAAAAGCACCTTTCTTATGGCCGAACATTTCGCTTTCAAAAAGGCTCTGCGAAATACCGCCCAGGTTGACCTTTACAAACGGCTGTTTCACCCGCTGGCTGTTGATGTGGATGGCTTCGGCAATCAACTCCTTCCCCGTTCCACTCTCACCGGTAATCAGTACCGAGGCATTGGTACGCGCAATGCGTGCCACCGTATTCAGCACTTCCATCAATCCCTGAGATTTTCCGATGATATGGCTGCGGTTCAGCGTCTCGCTCTGTTCTTCCGGTGCATCTTTGGGGACGGCAGTCAGTTCAAGGGCTGTCTCGATACGTTGCAACAAAGCGGCATTGTTCCACGGCTTTGTGATAAAGTCGAACGCGCCCGCCTGCATACCCTGCACGGCAAGTTGTATACTTCCCCACGCCGTCATCAGGATAACAGGTACATCTGGGCGGAATATTTTCACTTGTTTCAGCAAAGTCAACCCCTCTTCTCCCGTTGTGGAAAGGGTGAAGTTCATGTCCATCAAAATGAGGGCAGGTGCCTCGGCACGCACCACATCCATTGCTTCGCGCGGTCCGGGAACAGTTTGCGCTTCATATCCTGCACGTTTCAGCATAAAACTGAGGGAAGAACGTACGGCACTATCATCGTCGATTATCAGTATCATAAGATTTCGTTGTTTTATGGTTTGCAAAAATAAACGATTTCACACAGAAAGCACAGAATAACACTGTTTTTTTCAATAACAAGCGAAAAACGGTTATGAGTTATAAGTTATTATTCATAACTCATAACTCAAACTCAGTCTCTCACAATTTCTTCAAAGTCTGCCTCCAGTTCACAATTCCGTTCAAAATCCCAAAGTGTCAGACTGCGGATTTGATAGAAATAGTACCAATAATAATAGAGCTCGGAAATATGTTTCTGCCTTGCTTCATCTTTTGATTTCTGTGCGTCGTTCAGGTCCAGCGTACTGATTTGTCCGATCATAAAGGTTTCCACACTGGTTTTATAACGTTTCTCGGCAATGCCGTCAGCTTCCTGTGCAATACCCAATTGTTGTGCCTGATTATTGAAGTTCGCTACGAGCAGGAAAATATCCTGATTGAAGTCCATCTGTTCCTGCCGGATTCTGGAAAGCACCACTTCACGATTACTCTTTGCCACACGTACTTTTCCGCGACGTTTTCCCCAGTCCAAGATAGGTACTTTCACACCTACCTGCACAATCTGATTATCAAGCAGCCCCTTGTAAGCGGAAGTCAAATCACGATCCTGCCCTGTATAACCCACACTGGCAAACAGGTCG
>OLSP01003311.1_pt1 | contig 11412 bp, 5 predicted proteins | sample 1672941 | NCBI WGS metagenome assembly OLSP01 (sample SAMEA3136739, study PRJEB25190) | human gut metagenome | reverse complement strand
CGCTGGAAGACGATAACTTTACGCTCGTGAAGGAGTTCGCGGATAAAATCGGGGCGGCGATAGGAGGCACCCGCCCGATGGTTGACACCGGAACAATCCCGTTCGATCACCAGATTGGGCAGACCGGTCTTACGATTCGTCCGAAGATCTGTATCTCCTTTGGTGTATCCGGAGCAATTCAGCATACAGAAGGAATCAAGGATACAAATTTATATGTTGCAGTCAATACAGACGAAAATGCTGCGATTTTTGGAGTTGCAGATTACGGAATTCAGGCAGATTTAAAAACAATGCTTGCTAATCGTGTTTATGCCATGTCGGTTATTGCAGCACTAACAGCTCAAAATACTACAGGAGTGGATACTATTTATGATGTTGATGCTTCTTTTGTGGCTAGTCAAATGGATAGTGTGTTTACAGATATTTATCCAATGGCTGTTAAAATTGGAATGGTTTCTCAAAAAGAAGTCATTTTATCTATTAGTGGAAAGTTAAAACAATATCATGCACGTAATATCGTTGTTGATCCTGTGATGGTGGCTACAAGTGGGGCAAAACTTATTAGTGATGAAGCTATTGATACATTAAAAGAAAATCTCTTCCCACTCGCATCGGTTTTAACACCAAATATTCCTGAAGCCGAAGTTTTATCAGGATTAAAAATCAATAATGAAGAAGAAATGTTAACAGCAGCTAAATATATTGGAGATCATTATCATTGTGCAGTATTACTTAAAGGCGGACATCAAATCAATGATGCCAATGATTTACTTTATAAAGAAGGTAATTATCAATGGTTTAAAGGAAAACGTATTAATAACAATAATACTCATGGTACGGGATGTACTTTATCAAGTGCGATTGCTTCTTATTTAGCACGAGGTGAAAATTTGGAAAATGCTGTTAAAAAAGCTAAAGATTATATTTCGGGAGCGCTTGCGGTAATGCTTGATTTAGGACAAGGACAAGGACCAATGGATCATGGTTATGTTTTAGATAAAAAAGATTAGACGAATTGTCTATTTTATAGGTATAATAGTGGCGGGTGATGAAAATGAATTATTATGAAGAAGCCTTGAAATTACATGAAAAACATCAAGGAAAAATACATACGGAATTAAATTGTGAAATTAATACAATGGATGATATGTCTGTTGTTTATACGCCAGGGGTTGCTGAACCTTGTCGTAAGATTGCTGAAAATGAAGAAGATGTTTATCGTTATACAACAAAATCAAATACAATTGCTGTTGTCTCAAATGGAACAGCTGTTTTAGGACTTGGAAATATTGGAGCCAAAGCTTCGATTCCAGTCATGGAAGGAAAAGCTGCTCTATTTAAAAAATTCGGAGATGTCAATGCGGTACCTATTTGTTTAGATACACAAGATAAAGAAGAATTGATTCAAACAGTTAAAAATATTGCACCATGTTTTGGTGGAATCAACTTAGAAGATATTGCTTCTCCAGATTGTTTTGAAATCGAAGAAAGATTAGATCAAATGTTAGACATTCCTGTATTCCATGATGATCAACATGGAACAGCTGTTGTTGTTTTAGCGGCCTTATATAACGCTTTAAGAGTGACAAAAAAAGATATCAAAGATATTACAGTTGTTTTAAATGGGCCAGGAGCTGCAGGAACAGCTATTATTAAAATGATGCATACAGCTGGTGTTGGTAAAATTATTGCAGTGGACCTTCCAGTTGTTGGTGATGCCAAGCAAGCTCTTGAAATGCTCTTAGCAGAACCAGTGGTTAAGAATAACACTGAAAAATGGATTGAAAAAGTCAAAAAAGATAAAGAGCGTGTACGTTCTTACGATAAGAAAGAACGTATGGTACAGCCTCAGGCGGTTATCGAGCGTATCGGTGAATTGACCGATGGTGATGCAGTTGTTGTCACTGACGTTGGGCAACATCAAATGTGGACAGCTCAGTATTATCCATATCAAAATGAGCGTCAATTGGTGACATCAGGTGGCCTTGGAACTATGGGATTTGGTGTTCCAGCAGCAATTGGTGCTAAAATTGCTAATCCTGATAAAGAAGTTATCCTCTTTGTTGGTGATGGTGGTTTCCAAATGACGAACCAAGAATTGGCTATTTTAAATATTTACAAGGTGTCAATCAAGGTTGTTATGTTGAATAACCACTCACTTGGTATGGTACGTCAATGGCAAGAGTCCTTCTACGAAGGGCGTACATCAGAGTCTGTCTTTAATGCTCTCCCTGATTTTCAACTGATGGCTCAAGCTTATGGGATTAAGTCTTATAAGTTTGATAATCCAGAAACGATTGATCAGGATTTGGAAGTTATCAAAGAGGATGTGCCAATGTTCATCGAGGTTGATATTTCTCGTAAAGAGCATGTTTTGCCAATTGTTCCAGCTGGTAAGAGTAATCATGAAATGTTGGGGGTGAAGTTCAATGCGTAGAATGTTAACAGCTAAACTTCAGAACCGATCAGGTGTTCTTAACCGTTTCACTGGAGTGCTTTCACGCCGTCAGGTCAATATTGAGAGTATTTCCGTTGGAGCAACGGAAAATCCTGATGTTTCACGTATTACAATTATCATTGATGTGAATTCTCATAATGAGGTTGAGCAGATTATTAAACAGCTTAATCGTCAGATTGATGTGATTCGCATTCGTGACATCACTGATGTACCCCACTTGGAACGTGAGGTTATCTTGGTTAAGGTGTCGGCACCAACTTCTAAACGTGCTGAAATCTTGGCAATCATTCAACCTTTCCGTGCTTCGGTGGTGGATGTTGCACCAAGCTCTATCACTATCCAGATGACTGGAGATGCTGAAAAGAGTGAGGCGCTTCTACGAGTTATTCGACCTTACGGTATCAAGAATATTGCTCGTACGGGTGCTACTGGATTTACCCGTGATTAAAAAATCCATTATAAATTTGTTAACCTAGCCTTAAAAAGGCAATTAAATATTATTTTAGAAAAGAGATATACTACTATGGCAGTTCAAATGGAATATGAAAAAGACGTAAAAGTACCAGCACTTGATGGTAAAAAAATCGCCGTTATCGGTTACGGTTCACAAGGTCACGCTCACTCACAAAACTTGCGTGATACAGGTCACGATGTTATCATCGGTGTTCGTCCAGGTAAATCATTTGATAAAGCTAAAGAAGATGGTTTTGATACTTACACAGTAGCAGAAGCAACTAAATTGGCTGATGTTATCATGATTTTGGCTCCAGACGAAATCCAACAAGAACTTTACGAAGCAGAAATCGCTCCAAATCTTGAAGCTGGTAACGCTGTTGGTTTTGCTCACGGTTTCAACATCCACTTTGAATTTATTAAAGTACCAGCAGATGTTGATGTATTTATGTGTGCACCTAAAGGACCAGGTCACTTGGTACGTCGTACATTTGAAGAAGGTTTTGGTGTACCTGCCCTTTACGCAGTATACCAAGATGCCACAGGTAACGCTAAAGACATCGCTATGGACTGGTGTAAAGGTATTGGTGCAGCACGTGTAGGTCTTCTTGAAACAACATACAAAGAAGAAACTGAAGAAGATTTGTTTGGTGAACAAGCAGTTCTTTGTGGTGGTTTGACTGCCCTTATCGAAACTGGTTTTGAAGTCTTGACTGAAGCTGGATATGCACCAGAATTGGCTTACTTTGAAGTACTTCACGAAATGAAATTAATCGTTGACTTGATTTACGAAGGTGGATTCAAGAAAATGCGTCAATCAATTTCTAACACTGCTGAATTCGGTGACTATGTATCAGGTCCACGTGTTATCACTGAACAAGTTAAAGAAAACATGAAAGCAGTTCTTGCTGATATCCAAAATGGTAAATTCGCTAATGACTTCGTTAACGACTACAAAGCTGGACGTCCAAAACTTACTGCTTACCGTGAAGAAGCTGCTAACCTTGAAATCGAAAAAGTTGGTGCTGAATTGCGTAAAGCAATGCCATTCGTTGGTCAAAACGACGATGATGCATTCAAAATCTATAACTAATGTGATAGTCTCAAAAACCAGCCTAGTGCTGGTTTTTTGTGTTCTTAAGAAAGTGATTAGGTGTTAAGCTTATGGCTTTGTGTGTAAAAAAAATCACTCCACTAGGGAGTGAGAATGGTCATAAATTAGTAAGTTAAAACAAAGTTTTTCTTCTTACCGCGACGGATAACAGTGATTTCATTGTCAATCTTATCGGTATCTGAAAGAGTGTAATCCAAGTCTTGCACGCGTTCACCGTTGATATAGATAGCACCGTTTTGCACGTCTTCACGTGCTTGACGTTTAGATGGTGAAATTTTAGCATTGACGAGAAGTTCAACAATGTTAAGATTTTCATCTGCTGAAATCTCATAGGTTGGGACACCATTGAGGGCAACTTTAAGGTCACGTGCTGAGAGGGCTTTAAGGTTACCAGCGAAGAGTTGTTCGGTGATGTGAACAGCTTGTTCATAGGCTTCTTTACCGTGAACCAAAGTAACAACTTCGCGAGCCAGAACCTTTTGTGCTAAACGTTGGTGACGAGCTTGGTCAAATTCTTTACCGATTTCTTCGATTTCTTCAAGTGACAAGAAAGTGAAAATTTTCAAGAAACGAACGGCATCATCGTCCATAACGTTAAGCCAGAATTGGTACATTTCATAAGGAGTTGTCTTAGTAGCGTCAAGCCAGACAGCGTTGCCTTCAGATTTGCCGAATTTTTTACCAGTTGAATCTGTGATAAGTGGAACTGTGATTACGTGTCCAGATTTGTCCGCTTTACGACGCAAGAGCTCAGTACCTGCTGTCATGTTACCCCATTGGTCAGAACCACCAATTTGTAGGGTTACGCCATATTTAGCATTGAGTTCATAGAAGTCGTAACCTTGCATAATTTGGTAAGCGAACTCAGTGTAAGAGATACCTGTTTCGATACGTTTCTTAACAGATTCCTTGCTCATCATGTAGTTAACTGTGAAGTATTTACCGACATCACGCAAGAAATCGATGAAACTAACTGAACCAAACCAGTCATAGTTGTTGACCATAACGGCTTTGTTATCACCATTTTCAAAATCAAGGAAGCGAGAGAGTTGGCCTTGGATTTTTTCTACCCAACCTTCAACGGTTTCTTTGGTTTGGAGGCTACGCTCAGCATCTTTAAATGATGGGTCACCAATCAAACCTGTCGCACCCCCAACGAGGGCGTAAGGTTTGTGGCCAGCCAATTGAAGGCGACGACTAGTAAGGATAGCGACGAGGTGTCCAAGGTGGAGACTGTCTGCTGTTGGGTCATAACCGGTGTAGAATGAGACTGGCCCTTCTTCAAAGGCTTTTACAAGGGCTTCTTCATCTGTGGTTTGAAAAATCAAGCCACGTGCTTTTAGTTCTTCAAAAATTGTCATGATATTCTCCAGTAAAGTATATTCTGCACCATTATACCAAAAGAAAGCAACCCTATGCAAGCTTTGTCAAAGTTTGCTATAATAGGCCTTGAGGTATTTCTATGAATTTTGAAAAAATAATAAATTATTTTAGACGGTTAGGGAAGGTTTTTCGTGAAAAGTTTGCCGGCCTCAATTTTAAAAAAAGAGATAAATCTTTGAAAGTAAGGAAGGCTGGAATTAGATCTAAGTGGAATCGTAAGCAAGCGGAGAAGTCGCCTGAAGACAGAGTGACAGTCTTAGACATGGCTGATGTTTTTTTAAAGACATTAAAGCTCTTGTCTGATTTCTTTTATGTGGTCATTATCGTCTTAACTTTGTTTGGTGCTGGGCTTGGCTTGGGTTATCTGGGCAGTCAGATACAGTCTGTTCCATTGATTAAGGATAAAACCTTGTTGAATCAGATTGGCGAGGTTAGTTTGGTGTCTTCGATGAGTTATTCTGATTCTAAAAAGATTGCTGATATTGATACGGACCTGCTTAGAACTCCTATTGAAAGTGATGCAATTTCTAATAATGTTAAAAATGCCATTATTGCTACTGAGGATGAAAATTTCAATAAGCATAAGGGGGTTGTACCAAAAGCTGTCTTTAGAGCCTTGGTATCCTCAGTCTTGGGGGTAGGTTCCTCTAGTGGTGGTTCAACCCTAACACAGCAGTTGATAAAACAACAGGTTACAGGAGATACTCCAACATTTAAACGTAAAGCGGCAGAGATTATCTATGCACTACAACTGGAACGTCATGCTTCGAAAAATGAAATTTTAACTGATTATCTGAATGTTTCTCCTTTTGGTCGTAACAACAAGGGGAAAAATATTGCTGGTATCGAAGAGGCTGCACAAGGGATCTTTGGGGTCTCTGCTGCAGATTTGACAGTTCCTCAGGCAGCTTATCTGGCAGGTTTACCACAGAGCCCGATTGTCTATTCACCCTATACTGCGGATGGTCAACTAAAAAATGAAAAAGATCTTTCCTATGGCTTGGCACGTCAGAAAGATGTGCTCTACAATCTCTATCGAGGCGGTTACCTAGATAAGTCACAATACGAAAGTTATAAGAGTTATGACGTTACTAAAGATTTCAAGGCTGGTGAGAATCCAGATGCTGTCAGTCATGACTATTTGTACTATTCAGTCATGTCTGAAGCTCAAGATATCATGTATGATTATTTGGTGAAGCGTGACAAGGTATCAAGTCAAGATTTGAAAAATGATAAGACAAAGGAAGCCTACCGTGAGATGGCTCTCCGAGAGCTACAAACAGGTGGTTATCATGTTAAGACAACAATTGACAATGCTGTCTACCATGCGATGCAAGATACTGCGAACCAATATGGAGATCTACTTGATCAGGGTGGAAATAACGGGGTCGAAGTTGGAAATGTACTCATGGACAATGCGACTGGAGCGATTTTAGGATTTGTTGGTGGTCGTAATTATGAGAATAACCAGAATAACCATGCCTTTGATACTGCTCGTTCTCCTGGATCTTCTATTAAGCCTATTATTGCTTATGGAATTGCCATTGACCAAGGTTTAATGGGTAGCTCAAGTATCCTTTCAAATTATCCAACTAATTTTACAGGTGGGACACCGATTCTTCATGATGGCGATAAGGGAACGGCCATGATGAATTTGCAAGAGGCGCTTAATACGTCGTGGAATATTCCTGCCTTTTGGACCTATCAAATGCTTCAACATCATGATGTTGACGTTGAGGGCTATATGACCAAGATGGGATATAAGATTGCTAACTACAATATTGAGAGTCTGCCCCTTGGTGGTGGGATTGAAACTACTGTTGCTCAGCAGGTAAACGCCTATCAAATGCTTTCAAATGGCGGTGTTTATGAAAAAGGTTATATGATTGATAGTATTACTGATAGCACTGGTGAGGTTATTTATCAACATAAATCTAAAGGGGTTCAGGTCTTTACAAGGGCTACGGCTAGCATTATGGATAACTTACTTAAAGAAGTTGTGGTTAAGGGAGCGACAACCCAATTTTATTCGGAGTTGAAAAATGTCAATGGTGCAGCGGCCTCAGCTGACTGGATGGGTAAAACAGGGACAACTGATAACTTTGCTGATGCTTGGTTGGTTGTGTCGACGCCTGGCATTACCCTTGGGGGTTGGGCTGGTTATGATGACAATGCACCTACCAATTCTAAAATGGGTTACACTTACAATGCCCAATATATGGCTCGTTTGACTTCAGCCATCTATAATGCTAATCCAGGTATTTTCAAAACGGGAGATAAGTTTAATATAGATTCAAGCGCCATTAAGGCAAGTGTGCTCAAGTCGACAGGCCTTAAGCCAGCAACGGTATCGGTCAATGGCCGTAATGTCTCCGTAAGTGGTGAAATGGTTGATAGTTATTGGGCTAAAAATGGACCTGGCGATACAATCTACAAGTTTGCCATTGGTGGAACGGATAGTGACTACCAAAAAGCTTGGTCTAGTATTCTTGGAGAACATTAGGCTGTCTCAAATAATACTTGCAAAATAGTTAAAATTTAGGTACAATATAGACAAAACTATTTGTCGTCTTATTTGATTGAAATATTGTCCAATCAAGAGATACAGCAGTTAAATCAACGTTTTTTCGGTCAGATTTAGCTGCTATTTTTGTGCTTATTTTTAGGGTTTTTGGATTTTGTAATGAATATTTAAAAGTTCTAAAAATTCACATATTAAAGTTATCGCTTATCGTTAATCCGATAAGTCGATGTTAATATCTAATCACTTGTTATCGGGACAAGCAACCAAAAAAGGCAGGAGACAAATATTTAAAGTGCACGACTTGCAAAGCAGGTCTCAAATGTAGAAAAGGAGTAGAAGACTTGGCAGGACATGACGTTCAATACGGGAAGCATCGTACCCGTCGTAGTTTTTCAAGAATCAAAGAAGTTCTTGGTTTACCAAACTTGATTGAAATCCAAACGGATTCATTCAAAGAATTCTTAGATACTGGTCTTAAAGAGGTTTTTGAGGATGTACTTCCTATTTCAAACTTCACAGACACCATGGAATTGGAATTTGTTGGTTACGAATTGAAGGAACCTAAGTATACACTTGAAGAAGCTCGTATCCATGATGCATCATACTCAGCACCAATCTTTGTGACTTTCCGTCTTATTAACAAAGAAACTGGTGAAATTAAAACTCAGGAAGTCTTCTTCGGAGATTTCCCAATTATGACTGAGATGGGTACTTTTATCATCAATGGTGGTGAACGTATTATCGTTTCTCAGTTGGTGCGCTCACCTGGTGTTTACTTTAACGATAAGGTCGATAAAAACGGTAAAGTGGGTTACGGATCAACAGTTATTCCTAACCGTGGGGCATGGCTTGAGCTTGAAACTGATTCAAAAGACATCGCCTACACTCGTATCGACCGTACGCGTAAGATTCCATTTACAACGCTTGTGCGTGCACTTGGATTCTCAGGTGATGACGAAATTGTTGATATCTTTGGTGATAGCGAGTTGGTTCGTAACACTATTGAAAAAGATATCCACAAAAATCCAGCAGATTCACGTACTGATGAAGCGCTTAAAGAAATTTATGAAAGACTTCGTCCAGGTGAACCAAAAACTGCTGACAGCTCACGTAGCTTGCTTGTAGCTCGTTTCTTTGATCCACGTCGTTACGACTTGGCTGCTGTTGGTCGTTACAAACTTAACAAAAAACTTAACATCAAGACACGTCTTTTGGGACAAACAATTGCTGAAAACTTGGTAGATCCTGAAACAGGTGAAATCCTTGTTGAAGCTGGGACTGAAATGACACGTGATGTGATTGATTCAATCGCAGAACACTTGGACGGTGATTTGAACAAATTTGTATACACACCAAACGATTATGCAGTGGTTACAGAACCTGTTGTTCTTCAAAAATTCAAGGTCGTTGCACCAAATGATCCAGATCGTGTGGTTACAATTGTTGGTAATGCCAATCCAGATGATAAAGTTCGTGCTTTGACAACAGCGGATATCTTGGCTGAAATGAGCTACTTCCTCAACCTTGCTGAAGGTATCGGTAAAGTAGATGATATCGACCACCTTGGTAACCGTCGTGTCCGTGCCGTTGGTGAATTGCTTGCTAACCAATTCCGTATTGGTTTGGCTCGTATGGAACGAAACGTGCGTGAACGTATGTCAGTTCAAGATAATGAAGCCTTGACACCACAACAAATCATCAATATTCGTCCTGTAACTGCAGCTGTTAAAGAATTCTTCGGTTCTTCACAGTTGTCACAGTTCATGGACCAGCACAACCCATTGTCAGAGTTGTCACACAAACGTCGTTTGTCAGCCTTGGGACCTGGTGGTTTGACACGTGACCGTGCCGGATATGAAGTTCGTGACGTGCATTACACGCACTACGGTCGTATGTGTCCAATTGAAACACCTGAAGGACCTAACATTGGTTTGATCAATAACTTGTCTACATACGGACGCCTTAACAAGTACGGTTTCATTCAAACACCATATCGTAAGGTTGACCGTGCAACTGGTAAAGTAACAAACGAAGTGGTTTGGTTGACTGCCGACGAAGAAGATGAGTACATAGTTGCTCAGGCTAACTCTAAATTGAACGAAGATGGAACATTTGCAGAAGAAATTGTCATGGGTCGTCACCAAGGTGTTAACCAAGAGTACCCATCACACCTTGTAGATTTCGTGGATGTTTCTCCTAAACAGGTAGTTGCCGTTGCGACAGCATGTATTCCTTTCTTGGAAAACGATGACTCTAACCGTGCCCTCATGGGTGCCAACATGCAACGTCAAGCTGTGCCATTGATTGATCCAAAAGCACCATTTGTTGGTACTGGTATGGAATATCAAGCTGCCCACGATTCAGGTGCTGCAGTTATCGCTAAACATGATGGTAAAGTTGTCTATTCTGATGCCGATAAGGTTGAAGTTCGTCGTGAAGATGGTTCTCTTGACGTCTATACTATTCAAAAATTCCGTCGTTCAAACTCAGGTACTGCGTATAACCAACGTACTTTGGTTAAGGTTGGTGATATTGTCGAAAAAGGAGATTTTATCGCTGATGGTCCATCTATGGAAGGTGGAGAAATGGCCCTCGGTCAAAACCCTATTGTCGCATACATGACATGGGAAGGTTACAACTTCGAGGATGCTGTTATCATGAGTGAACGCCTAGTGAAAGACGATGTTTATACATCTGTTCACTTGGAAGAATTCGAATCAGAAACACGTGATACAAAGCTTGGACCTGAAGAAATCACACGTGAATTGCCAAACGTTAGTGAAGAAGCCCTTAAAAACCTTGACGAAATGGGTATTATCCGTATCGGTGCTGAGGTTAAAGAAGGTGATATTCTTGTTGGTAAGGTAACACCTAAGGGTGAAAAAGACCTTTCTGCTGAAGAACGTCTTCTCCATGCTATCTTTGGTGATAAATCTCGTGAAGTACGTGATACATCACTCCGTGTACCTCATGGTGGTGATGGTGTCGTTCGTGATGTTAAAATCTTTACACGTGCAAACGGTGATGAATTGCAATCAGGTGTTAACATGCTTGTTCGTGTTTACATCGCTCAAAAACGTAAAATCAAGGTCGGAGATAAGATGGCTGGTCGTCACGGTAACAAAGGGGTTGTTTCTCGTATTGTTCCTGTTGAAGACATGCCTTACCTTCCAGACGGTACACCAGTTGACATCATGTTGAACCCTCTTGGGGTACCATCACGTATGAATATTGGTCAGGTTATGGAACTTCACCTTGGTATGGCTGCTCGTAACTTGGGTATCTACATCGCAACACCAGTCTTTGATGGGGCAAGCTCAGAAGATCTCTGGGATACTGTTCGTGAAGCTGGTATGGATAGTGATGCTAAGACAATCCTTTACGATGGACGTACAGGAGAGCCATTTGATAACCGTGTGTCAGTTGGTGTCATGTACATGATCAAACTTCACCACATGGTTGATGATAAACTTCACGCTC
>OLSP01003307.1_pt1 | contig 11425 bp, 9 predicted proteins | sample 1672941 | NCBI WGS metagenome assembly OLSP01 (sample SAMEA3136739, study PRJEB25190) | human gut metagenome | reverse complement strand
TGTGCATAGGAATACACTTGTATATCGTTTTGAAAAGATACAGAAACGGTTTGGATTGGATTTGAGGTCGTTTGAGGATGCTTTGACATTTAAAATTGCGATGCTTGTTTCTGGGTATCTGCGATACCGCTCAAATCCCTGAAAACGGTGTTTTCTGTTCCTTTCTGAAAGGAAACCAAACCGTCAAGGGACTTGCCAGTCCCCTGACAACCCCTGGGCTAAGTGTTGGACGAAAATTTATCTTATGGGGAGCCCTTTGAAAAATTCTCCTGGTGTTTCAGGTCAGAAAATTTCCGTATAAATATAAGCGCAGACTTGCACGGTTGCTCCCTGAGTCTGTGCTTATTTATGTTGTTGGTTTTTCTGTATGGTTCAGATTTGCACCTTAAACTAACTAATCCTACGTATCTATTGTTCTACATGCTTCCGCAGTATCACATACTACGGGCCCGTCGACACCACGCCTTCGGCGTGCTCGCGGGAACTCCAGCTATCACGAACTCAAGTTTCCGCGCTTTTCGCGCAGCGAAACAGCCTTAGCAGTTGACGTCAACCCGTTCTGTCTTGATGCACCAGGCGTGGCCAAGTAGGGGGAGTATACACGCAATTTATTGCGTGTATGAGCAAGTAGCGTATGCGGATTGCGAATGTCCGCTGCTTGGGAGCTTCGGCCTTCGCAACTTTGAGATGCTCCCCCTCAGGGTTTCAGGAGCATCAGATGCTCGGGTGGGAGGTACAGGTACTTAGGTAAGTTGGCTCTTGGGTCCAACTGAAAATTCGGTTTAGGTCGCATCCACCAGAGAACAGCGTCTGTGTCCGCATTTGGACACTTAACCAAATACTGATGTTCGAAGGTAGTTTCTATGTAATCCTGAACTTCGAAGGGAACAGTATTCTGGCCAGAGGTCTCGGCAGGCTGCATCCAGTGCCCTCGGATGGCTACATGCGTAATGTCATCCGGGACTTCCTGGGTGGTGTGGAGTTTGAGACCCCAATCCAGAGCCTCAATCTCGTAAGCCCCCAGCTTACGAGCCCTGGAATTGTTTTTGCAGCCGGTGAGGCGGGCTACTTCGAGGAGGCCTGGCTGCTCGAAGAGGTGCCTGGTGTCTCCGAAGGTCAGGGTTCTGCCGTCTTTGAGGAGCATGAGTTCTTTGCAGAAGCGGAAAGCTTCGTCACGGCTATGTGTTACCATGATCATGTCGCCCTGGTATTGTTTGAGGAAGTCTTCCATGTCTTTCTGGAGGGTGTCCTTGAGGTAGCCGTCGAGGGCGGAGAATGGTTCGTCGAGGAGGATCGCCTCTGGTTCTCCGATCATCATTCTTGCGAGGGCTACTCGCTGCTGCTGACCGCCGGAGAGCTGGGATGGGTAGCGGTTTTCGAGTCCGTCGAGGTGGTATCTCTTAACAAAGTCTGCTACTTTGGCATCCTGAATTCCTTTTTCTCCGCGGAAACCGCATTTGATGTTGTCCTTTACTGTCATGGTCGGGAAAAGGGCATAGTTCTGAAAAAGGTAGCCGATCCTTCTCTCCTGTGGTTTGAGATTGATCTTTTTTTCAGAGTCAAACACAGTTCTTCCGTTGATGATGATCTTTCCCTTGTCCGGTTTCTCGATTCCGGCGATGCAGCGCAGGGTCATGCTCTTGCCGCTTCCGGATGCTCCGAGGATCCCTGTTGCGGAGCTTTTGCTGTCGAATGCTGTTTTCAGCGAAAATCCCTTAAAGCTTTTTTCTATTTCTACATGGATGGCCATTAAATCCACCTCCTGCTCTTCATTCCCCTGCCGGAGACGATATTGATGAGTGCCACGATCGCGAATGAGATCACCACGATCACCACAACCCAGAAACCGGCAACATCATAGTTTCCTGCCGAGGTTTCTGCTGCGATCGCTACGGAAACGGTTCTTGTCTTGCCGAGGATGTTTCCTGCAAGCATGGAAGTTGCACCGTACTCTCCGATCGCTCTCGCAAAGGCAAGTACAGTTCCGGAGGCGATTCCCGGACCTGCTGCCGGTACGATGACTTTCCAGAAGATCTTGCGGTCGCTCATTCCCAGGGTCTGTCCTGCATAGATCAGGTTTACGTCCACCTGCTCAAACGCAGCCCTGGCGTTGCGGTACATCAGCGGAAATGCGATCACTGCTGCTGCAATGACGCAACCTTTCCAGGTCTGTACAACTTTGAAGTCAAAATTTTCGAAAAGGAACTTACCGAATGAGCGTCTGAGGCTGAAGATCAAAAGGAGAAAGAAGCCTGCAACTGTCGGTGGAAGAACCAGCGGCATCGTGAGGATCCCATCCAGGACCGCTCTGGAACCTGGTTTGAGTTTCATGATCTTTCTTGCACAGAAAATTCCCAGAAAAAATGCGATCGTAGTTGCCACTACGCCTGTCTTGAGGGATATCCACAGGGGACTCCAGTTTATATCCTGTAAAAATTCCATCATTGTATTATTTCCCCTTTATCAGCAAAAAGGGGCAGACTATGATCCGCCCCTTTTGCTGACTTTTTATTTTTTATATTAGTTGGCAGCTTCCTCTGTTGCTTCTGCTTCAGCGTCATCTGCTGTTTCTTCTGCTGTGTATGGAGCGAATCCGTACTCTTCGAATACTTTGAGAGCATCATCTGTCTGAAGGTATGCAAGGAATGCATCTGCTGCCGCTGCTTCGGACTCAGATGCCTCTGCATCCTCTGTCAGTCCTACCGGGTAAAGAACTGGTGTCTCAAGGGATCCAGCCGGTGCTTCTGCGATGATGTCAACTTTATCTGCTACGGAAGCTGCATCTGTTGCGTATACGATACCAATCTCGTTACTTCCTTCGCTGACGGATGCGAGAACGTCTGTTACGTTTTTACCTTCGTTGATCTCCATCTTGTTTACATCATCTTCGATTCCGAGGTTCTTGAAGATCTCACGGGAGTACTGTCCAACCGGTACATCCTCTCCTGCCAGAGCGATGTTAGCTGCGTCTGTGATGTTCTCAAATCCTGTAACCTTGGTTTCTCCGTCCTTTGGTTTGATCAGAACAACTTTGTTCTCAAGGAGATCTACTACGGAATCTTTCTTAGCGAGGTCTTCGTCTACCAGAGCGTCCATCTGTTTGGTTGCTGCTGAGAAGAAGATATCACATCTGGAACCTTCTTCGATCTGTGTCTGAAGTGTTCCTGAGCTGTCTGCGTTGAAAAGGATATTTACATCCGGATATTCCTCGTTGAAATCCTTCTGGATAACTTCCATAGCGTTGTTAAGGCTTGCTGCGATAAACACATACAGATCTCCGCTTGCGTCATCTGCTGTTGCTGCCTGTACACTTCCTGCGCTCATGCCTGCTGCCAGCACACCTGCAAGCATTACTGTAACTAATTTTTTCTTCATATTTTTTCTCCTTTTGTTTATTGTTGTTCTGTTTTGTTCGGTTTTGCCATGTTTTATTTATTTTATCTCAGGTAGCTATTCTTGTCAAACGATTTGCCCTGTGCTATGATAGAAAATGTTAATAAAACCCAAAAATATTTTTATAGGAGAAAAAATTTTATGAAATTAAGTGCACGCAATCAGTTAAAAGGAAAAGTAATCGACATCAAAACAGGAGCTGTCAACTCTATCGTAACTCTTGACATCGGAGGCGGCAACATCATCGTTTCCACAATTTCCTGCTCTGCAGTAGAAGAACTTGGACTGGAAGTAGGATCTGACGCTTATGCAGTGATCAAGGCTACTAACGTTATGGTTGGTATTGATGAATAAACTCTATACCGCCCAGGAAGTTGCAGACAGACTAAGGGTCAAAAAGGCGACGGTATATGAGCTGATCAAACGAGGGGAACTTTCCTCCTCAAAGATCGGCAAGCAGCTTCGGATCAGCGAAGAACAGCTTGCAGAATATCTCAAGGGAACTGTTTCTGATTCCGAACAGCGTCCTGCTTCTCCTGATTTCCGCCCGGAGAGTTCTCTTCTCAAAAGGGATTATCTCCTTAATTCCAGCGGACTTATCATCAGTGGACAGGCTCCTTCTGTGATGGAGCTTCTGATGGGGCAGATGGCTGCACATCCTCTGGGACTGCCGATCCTTCATTCTCATATGAACAGCTACAACGGTCTTTACTCTCTTTATTTCGGGAAAGTACATGCCGCTGCTGCCGGAGTTTTTGCAGAAGATATCACTCCTCTGCTGCCGGGAATCCCACTTGCACTGCTTACACTCTATGAATTTACACTTGGGTTATATATTAAAGAAGGAAATCCCAAGGACATTTCTGGTATCCAGGATCTTACCCGCAAGGACATCATTCTTGCCAACCGTGAAAAAGGCAGTACCAGCCGGATCTATCTGGATAAACAGCTTAAGAAAATGCAGATCCCTGCTTCTTCCATATCCGGATATCAGAAAGAATTCGTTTCTGACTTTTCTGCCGTTGCTGCAGTGATCGACAGACACTGTGATACTGCGATCGGAGAAAAAGCTGTCGTTCTCAACGCCGGAAAGCTGGACTTTATTCCACTTCTCAAAGTTCCGATGTATCTTGTCATGGAGGCCTCTTCTCTGGATTCTCCCGGATTTCAGGCACTCATCGAGATCACCCGTTCCGACGAATTCAAGACTGCACTCCGCGGTCAGAACTGTTATTACACGGCTCATACCGGAGAACTGTCTTATTTATAAAGAATATATATTTTTGTACATAAAAAATCTGCCCCTCCATTTAAGGATGCGGGCAGATTCTTTTTTGTTAATAATCCCAGTCTGAACTGCCGGACTCGTCTGTGTCATAGCCTTCGTCAGCATAACCACCGTCGTCATAGGAACTATCATCATAGCTGCCATCGTAACTGTCATCATAGCTTCCGTCATTATAATCATCACTGCTGTCGCTGGAATCATCATAGGAGCCGTCATAACTGCTGTCGTCGTTGCTGTCATAAGAGTTATCATAGGAATCACTACTGCTGTCGGAACTGCTGTCACTGGAAGAACTGTCGCTGGAACTGCTGTCCTCTGAACTCTCATCACTGCTGTCACTCGTCTCCACTGAATTTCCTCTTGTATCTGTTTCTTTCTTTGTGGAAAGGCTCATATAACGCAGGTATACAGAAGATGTACTGTCGTCAAGCATCAGAGAAGCTTTTTCCATATCTCCAAAGTTTACAGAATAAATCTCATAGCTGTTTCCATCTGCTGTGACAAGCTTCATGTCATAATTTGCAGAAGTACTGTCCGAAGTGCTCTCTGATGAGTCTCCGGACTCTGTTGTGCTGGAAGAAGTCTCTCCGCCATAATACATCTGCACCTGTTCAGCAGCCTTGATGGAAGACTCCATAGAGATCAGGTTCTTGCCCCAGTCTCCGTCTTCATTTCCGGAAGTTCTCAGATAGAGTTCACGGATATCACTCTGAAGACTGTTTGACAGATAAATAAACTTCGCCTGCGCTGTCTTGGTACCGATCATCTTCGGTGCCGGTGTGGAAGTCGGAAGTGGTGTTACGGTTGCCGGAACAACGGTAGGTGTCGGTGTCGCCATCGGAGTCGGTGTTACTTCAATGAGTTCTCCACCCTTGCCTCCGCATCCGGCCAGTGTCAATGCCATAGCCGCCGCTGCGACCATAGCGATATATTTAGATTTATGCATGTTTTCAACCATCCTTTCTGAACTGCAACGAATTACAGTCAAAACTCTCTTGTTTTTCGCGTTCATTATCCCACGGATTTACTTAAATGTCAAATCAAGCAATTATCCAAGGAAATTTCTGCCGATAAAATATCCGAGTACAAGGATACCGAGAACGATTCGATACCATCCAAAAGCCTTGAAATCGTGCTTTTTGATGTAACCCATCAGGAACTTGATCGCGATAACAGAAACAAAGAAAGCTACCACAACGCCTGTTACCAGTGTCAGGATCTCAGCCGGTGTAAAGGCAAAGCCGAATTTTACCAGTTTCAGAAGGCTGGCTCCGAACATAACCGGGATCGCCAGGAAGAAGGTAAATTCTGCAGCTACTGTTCTTGAGGTTCCTACAAAGATTCCACCGATGATTGTAGAACCGGAACGGGATGTTCCCGGCACTACAGACAGTACCTGAAAGATACCAATCTTGAACGCTGTAGCAAAACTTAAGTCTTCAAGGGAAGTACAGGTCGGTTTTCTTCTCTTATTGTAGTTTTCAACAAGGATAAAGATCACACCGTAAACGATCAGGGCGATCGCAACGACTACATAGTTGTTGAATTTCTCTTCGATAAAATCATTGAACGGAAGGGCGATCACGATCGTCGGGATGCAGGCTACCAGAATCTTAAACCAGAGGATCCATTTGTCCTTATCACAGAATTTCTCAACAAAAGTCAGCGCGATACGGGCAACCGGATTCTTGCGGGCAAGCTGCGCTTTCTTTTTCTTCGGGATCTGCCTTATGTAGAACGGCCACAATTTCCCCCAGTACAGGACTACGACCGCAAGGATCGCACCCAACTGAATGACAACCAGGAAAAAATCCTTGAACTCTGTGGCCATATCCATCTTGATAAATTCATCTACCAGGATCATATGACCGGTACTGCTGATCGGAAGCCATTCTGTGATTCCCTCTACGATGCCGAGGATCACAACTTTTATAAACTCCAAAACACTCATGTTTCTTTTCCTCTCTGTTTTTATTTTTGATCCAGAACTTTTCTCTGAACTTATACAGTATATTACAGTTTCCGTGGTTCGTAAACCTTTCGATGCATTTTCGTTCAAAGTTTAACTTTTGTTTAGATTTCCTGTAATACACAAGACCGGAGAAACATCGTCTGTCTCTCCGGTCAGTAAATTATTATGTCTTATCTGATTTATCTGCTTGCGATCGTTGCAATGTCGATCAGTGTCAGGTTATGAAGGTCTGTGTTCTCAAGGCTGGTTACAAGTGCTTCTGCTGTATCCAGACTGGTAAGGACATTGACACCTGTCTCGATCGCGTTTCGACGGATCACGAAACCATCCTTCTGGTGTTCTACACCCTGCGGCGGTGTGTCGATGACAACGTCGATCTTATGTCCGAGGATAAGGTCCATAAGGTTCGGTGCAGGCTGTTCCAGTTTGTTGGTACGGATCGCTTTGATTCCGTTTTCTTTGAGGACTTTGGCGGTTCCTCTTGTTGCGTAAATGCGGTATCCAAGAGCCTCGAAACGTCTCGCGATCGGAACAACTTCTTCATGGTCTTCGTCCTTGACGGTGATGATCATGTTCTTGTATTTCGGAAGTTTGATTCCTGCTCCGATAAAGGCTTTGTAGAGGGCTTCATTGAAGTTCTCTGCAATACCAAGGCACTCACCTGTGGATTTCATTTCCGGTCCAAGGCTGATATCTGCGCCGCGGATCTTCTCGAAGGAGAATACCGGCATCTTAATCGCGATATGTTTTGCCTCCGGCTGAAGTCCCGGTTCGTAGCCCATATCTTTGAGTTTGTATCCGAGGATGACCTTGGTTGCCAGCGGCACGATCGGGATTCCTGTCACCTTGCTGATGTAAGGTACGGTACGGCTGGAACGTGGGTTTACTTCGATAACATATACTTCTTCGCCGCAGACGATGAACTGGATGTTGATCATTCCGATTACATGGAGTGCCTGTGCCAGACGGCGTGTGTACTCTGCGATCGTATTCTTTGCATTCTGGCTGATAGTCTGTGCCGGATATACGGAGATACTGTCACCGGAATGGATACCTGCACGTTCGATGTGCTCCATGATTCCAGGGATCAGGATATCCTCGCCATCGCATACCGCATCAACTTCAATCTCCTTACCCATCAGGTACTTATCTACCAGGATCGGGTGTTCCTGTGCGATCTGGTTGATGATTCCGATGTATTCCTCTACATCCTCATCACTGACTGCGATACGCATGCCCTGTCCACCAAGTACATAGGAAGGACGAACAAGTACCGGATAGCCAAGTTCGTTGGCTGCTTTTTTGGCTTCTTCGGCGGTAAATACGGTGTGTCCCTTCGGTCTCGGGATCTGGCATTTCTCCAGGATCTCATCGAAGAGCTCACGGTCCTCTGCCGCGTCAACATCCTCTGCTGATGTTCCGAGGATCTTGACTCCCATTTTCATCAGTGCTTCGGTAAGTTTGATCGCGGTCTGTCCACCGAACTGAACAACTGCTCCGTCCGGTTTCTCGATATTTACGATGTTTTCCACATCTTCCGGTGTCAGCGGCTCGAAGTACAGTTTGTCTGCGATATCGAAGTCGGTGCTGACTGTTTCCGGGTTGTTGTTTACGATGATCGTCTCGTAGCCCTCTTTTTTGAATGCCCAGGTACAATGTACGGAGCAGAAATCGAACTCGATACCTTGTCCGATACGGATCGGTCCGGAACCAAGGACGAGGACTTTTTTCTTATCATGGGTAGCTACGGCTTCGTTTTCTGTGTCCGGTCCGCCATATACAGAGTAGTAATATGGTGTTGCGGCTGCAAACTCAGCAGCACAGGTATCTACCATCTTGTATGCGGCTGTGATCTTGTAGCCCTGACGGAGAGCCTTGATGTCTGCCTCTGTTCTTCCGCAGAGGTCTGCGATCACGTAGTCCGGGAATTCCATGCGTTTCGCCTCAAGAAGAAGTTCTTCTGTCAGCGGCTGGGTCCTGAGTGCCTGTTCCATCTCTACCAGGATCGCGATCTTGTCGATGAACCATCTGTCGATCTTGGTGATCCTGTGGATGTATTCCTTGGAAATATCTCTGCGGATCGCTTCTGCGATCTTCCAGATACGGCGGTCATCTACAACTGCCAGCTCGTCGATCAGCTCGTCTTCATCAAGTCCTGTGAAATCGTAGGACATCAGGCTGTCCACGTGCTGCTCCAGAGAACGGATAGCTTTCATGAGTGCACCCTCAAAGTTATGGCAGATACTCATAACCTCACCGGTAGCTTTCATCTGAGTAGTCAGTGTTCTCTTAGCTGTGATGAATTTATCAAATGGAAGTCTCGGGATCTTGACTACACAGTAGTCAAGCATCGGCTCGAAACTTGCGTATGTCTTGCCTGTGATCGCATTCGGGATCTCATCGAGGGTATATCCAAGAGCAATCTTTGCTGCAACTTTGGCGATCGGGTAACCGGTTGCCTTACTTGCCAGTGCGGAAGAACGGCTTACACGAGGGTTTACCTCGATAACACAGTACTCGAAGCTCTCCGGATGAAGGGCGTACTGTACGTTACATCCACCTGTGATACCAAGCTCTGTGATGATGTTCAGAGCGGAAGTACGGAGCATCTGATATTCCTTGTCTCCAAGTGTCTGGGACGGTGCGACTACGATGGAGTCACCGGTATGGACACCAACCGGATCGATGTTTTCCATGTTGCAGACTGTGATGCAGTTTCCTGCACTGTCACGCATTACTTCGTATTCAATTTCTTTCCATCCTGCGATGCAGCGTTCTACCAGAACTTCTCCTACACGGGAAAGTCTGAGTCCGTTCTCAAGGATCTCTCTCAGTTCATATTCGTTGTTGGCAATACCGCCGCCGCTTCCGCCAAGGGTGTAAGCAGGACGGAGAACGACCGGATAACCGATGGTTCTGGTAAATGCGACACCATCTTCTACGGTTGTTACGACCTTGGAAGCTGCGACCGGCTCGCCAATCTTTTCCATGGTGTCCTTGAATTCCTGACGATCCTCAGCCTTCTTGATGGTCTCGGCTGTGGTTCCGATCAGACGTACATTATGCTCCTTGAGGAATCCCTTTTCTTCAAGTTCCATTGCAAGGTTCAGACCTGCCTGTCCTCCAAGTGTCGGAAGGACGCTGTCCGGTTTCTCCTTGAGGATGAGCTGTTCTACAACTTCTACAGTAAGCGGCTCGATGTAAACTTTGTCCGCGATATCTTTGTCTGTCATAATGGTTGCAGGGTTGGAGTTCAGAAGAACTACTTCCATGCCTTCTTCCTTGAGAGAGCGGCATGCCTGTGTACCTGCATAGTCGAATTCTGCTGCCTGACCGATGATAATCGGACCGGAGCCAATTACAAGAACTTTGTGGATATCTTTATTTCTCGGCATGATCTGTTCCTCCCATCATTTCCATAAATCTGTCAAACAGGTAGCTGGAATCCTGCGGTCCAGGGCAGGCTTCCGGATGAAACTGTACGGTAAAGATGTTTTTGCCGATGTAAGCCATACCTTCGTTGGTACCGTCGTTTACATTGACAAAAGCAGGTTTCGCGATTCCCTTCTGCTCCAGGATGTCTGAATCAACAACATATCCATGGTTCTGTGAGGAAATGTAAACACGTCCTGTCGCAAGATCCTTGACCGGATGATTGCCGCCTCTGTGCCCGTATTTCATCTTGTGTGTATCTCCGCCTGTTGCAAGTGCCATCAGCTGATGTCCGAGGCAGATTGCAAAGATCGGCACGTCAGATTCATACAGCTTACGGATTTCTTCTATTATAGTAGTACATTCCTTCGGGTCTCCAGGGCCGTTGCTGAGCATGATTCCGTCCGGGTTGTCCGAAAGGATCTCTTCTGCCGGTGTAAGTGCCGGATAGATGGTTACCTGGCAGCCTCTCTCATTCAGGGAACGGGCGATATTGCGCTTCGCGCCGAAGTCCATGAGAGCTACTTTGGGTCCATTGCCCTTGAGAACGTCCTTCTCACGGCAGGTAACTTTCTCGACTACTTTTCCAGTTGTATATGCTTTTAAGCGGGGGATTATTTCATCTAAGTTGTAGTTTTCGTTGACTGTGATCATACCATTCATGGTACCTTTTTCACGAAGAATTTTGGTGAGAGCACGGGTGTCAATACCTGAGATACCCGGTATATCATGTTTTTCAAGAAAATGCTGGATCGTATCCACGCTTCTGAAGTTGCTTGGGATACGGGATAATTCACGAACAATAAAACCATCGATCCAGGGCTTCCTGGACTCCTGGTCCTCATAACAGATACCATAATTGCCAATCAGAGGATAAGTCATGCAGACCGCCTGTCCTGCATACGATGGGTCAGTCATTACTTCGAGATATCCTGTCATGGAAGTATTAAAAACAATCTCACTGATGACTTCTCTTGTTGAACCGATACTGGTTCCTTTAAACACATGGCCGTCTTCTAATATCAGAAATGCTTTCATATAATCTCCCTTTCTGCTTTTTATCTAAATCTTCAAGATTGTATCATAAGAGTTTTGTTTTTTCAACAGATTCCGACACTAAAAATAATTCAGTTGTACTCAAAAACTTTTCTTTGGTAAATTGTTGCAGTTGAAAAGACAAACAAAAAAATTAAAACTATTTTTGATTTTACTCTTGACATTTCAGCCCTCATAGGTTATTATAATCAGGCAGTCGGCGAGTTCGACTGATTATATCAAATGCAGAAGTGGCGGAATTGGCAGACGCGCAGGCTTCAGGTGCCTGTGGTCGCAAGATCGTG
>OLSP01003303.1_pt1 | contig 11445 bp, 10 predicted proteins | sample 1672941 | NCBI WGS metagenome assembly OLSP01 (sample SAMEA3136739, study PRJEB25190) | human gut metagenome | reverse complement strand
GACAGTGCCATCCTCGCCAAAGGCGCCGGCCACTTCCCGGACACAAGCATACCCGCAGTCGGGGCTGCCACCGCACCTTCATGCCGGGCAAAAATAATCGGCATTGTAATCAAAAGAGGAAGACATCCACCAAACGGACTAATTCCATATTTTGCATAAATATCCTGCGTCTCCTGATTCATCTTCATCTGGGATGCCTGATCTTTTTTATTCTTGTATTTCTTCTGAATTGCTTTAATCTCCGGGTTAATCTTATTCATCAACCGGGATGATTTCTGCTGTTTTGAGTTGAGAGGATACATAAGAATATATACAAATAATGTAAATATTACAATACACCAACCAACATTATGCACTCCTAATAAATGGTACATACACCAGTCGATGCCATTCATAGCCAACCCCAATAACTGATTCAACCAACCTAATGGGAACATATTTTCCTCCTAATACTGTTTACGGCACAGGATCATAACCACCTTTGTGAAAAGGGTGGCATCTCAAAATTCTTTTTATAGCCAAAAAACCACCTTTTCCTGCACCATACTTTTTGATTGCCTGAGCAGCATACTCGGAACAACACGGTGTATAGATACAGGAAGGTGTTCTTTTCAATGGTGATATATATTTTTGATAGATGTGTATCACAGCTAATAAAATTTTCTTCACACAATCACTTCATTTCAATATTCCATGTATTTTCAATAAATGAAAAACTGCGCCGTCTACTTCTTTAAAATTCTTATTTTTTACATCTTTTCGGGCAACGATAATAATTCGGTTACCCTCTTTCACCAATGCGTCATTCTTACGAACGGATTCTCTTAACAATCTGGTGATGTGATGACGCACAACACTGTTACCAACTTTCTTGCTTACAGAAAAGCCGTAACGACTGGGACCACTCTCCCCTGTTTTAACATACATAACCAGATACTTATTTGCTTTTGATCTACCTTGTTTGTAGACCTTTTGAAATTCAGGATTCTTTCCTAATTTTTCAAACATTTTCTTTTCCTCATCAGGGAGAAGAAAAGGTCAGTAAAAATCTGACCTTATGCAGACAATTTCTTTCTTCCCTTAGCTCTTCTTCTGGCAAGCACTTTTCTACCATTTGAAGTGCTCATTCTTTTACGAAAACCGTGAACTTTCGAACGCTGTCTCTTTTTTGGCTGATATGTCATCTTCATTTTGCATACACCTCCTTTATAAAATAATAACGAAATCCGTATCAAGCCTAATTATATTATCATATATTCCAATAGTCAAGCAGTTCTTTGTGTTTATCAACAATTTTTTCTAAAATCATGTCAATAAAATTTGCTTTTGCCTCTTATTTGTAGTACAATAAAAACGTGTGATTTTACCCAAATTCAATTTTTATTAGGATAGGCAGGAAATTTAATGGAAAATGAAATTAAAGACAAATGGAACGAAATAATTACATATATGAGGGATACTTATAATATCAACGGCGTTCTTTTTCGTACATGGATTAATCCACTTACAATTGTTTCTTGTGATAATGACACAATTATCCTTGCAATTGATGAAAAAGAACAGGGCGATATCCTTGGCTTAATCGAAAAAAAATACAAAGTTGCTTTTCAAGTATCCATCGAAGTTATTACAAATCATCAACTGGATGTCCGTTTTATTTATCAAAATGACATGGATGCGAAAGGAGTTTCTTCCTATAATAAAGAGGAAATGCTGGAAGAAAAATATCCATTCTTAAAACAAGGTCATTCCTTTGATACATTTGTCGTAAGTAACAGTAACAACATTGCTTATAATGCTGCTGTAGCAGTTGCCGAGAATCCAAACGGCCAGTTATATAATCCATTATTCTTATATAGTGGTCCGGGACTTGGAAAAACTCACCTGATGCATTCGATTGCCAGATACATTTTGGAGAACCATCCGGAATACAGCGTTATGTATACAACCAGTGAGAATTTTATGAACAATGTTGTCGATGCCATTCGTACGAATCGAAAGACACAGGATACTGCTGCTACTTCAAACCTGCGAAAGAATTACCGAAACGTTGATGTACTTCTCATCGATGATATTCAGTTCATCATTGGTAAAGACAGTACACAGATTGAGTTCTTTAATACCTTTGAAGCTTTGTACCAGTCCGGAAAGCAGCTAGTCATTTCCAGTGATAAGCCGCCAAGTCAGATGGAGCACTTGGACATGCGTTACCGCTCCCGATTTACTTCCGGTATGACAATTGATATTCAGCCACCTGATTATGAGATGAGTATGGCGATTTTAAGAAATAAACAAGAAAATTCTGATATTCAATTGAATGAGGAAATTCTTGATTATATCGCTACAAACATAAAATCCAATATTCGTATCTTAGAGGGTGCTTATAATAAAATTCTTCTTTTTGCAAGATTTACAAAGCCAAAAGATAACAAGATTGACTTAAATATGGCAAAAGAAGCATTAAAGGATTTTATCTCGCCAAACGAAAATATGGTAATTACGGCAGATTACATTATTGATATTGTAGCCGACCACTTTAACTTAGATAAGGAAGCGATTCTTTCTGAGAAGCGGACCAAGACTGTTTCGATTCCGAGACAGATATGTATGTATTTGTGCGATGAATTAACAAATCTTACACTTACGGAAATTGCTGTAAAGCTCAAAAGATCGAACCATTCAACAGTTATCCACGGTGTTCACAAAATTGAACAGGATATTCTCGTTGATAAAGAATTAGAAGAAACCATTAATGTGTTAAAGAAAAAGCTCAATTCTTAATAACTTGTTGATAACTGTATTTTTTATGTCAATAACTATTTAATAACCTGTTGATTGTGAAAATTGTCATTTTTTTCATAGACGTTCATTCACAGTAACAAACAAGTTATAAAAACTTACACATAAAGGTTAAACCACTTAAATTAAGGGCTTGTAAGACTTGTCCACAAATAAACAGCCCCTAATACTATATACTACTAGCTAATACTTTAATTTATTATGTTTACGGAAGGAAAGGAGTTATTCACAATATGAAGTTTACCTGTACCAAAACGAATTTTAACAATGGAATTAATATTGCCCTGAAAGCAGTACCGGGAAAAACAACGATGCCAATTTTGGAATGTGTTGTAATTGAAGCAAAAGGAGATATGGTAAAGCTGACTACGAATGATATGCAGCTTGGAATTGAGACAAAAATACCGGCAGAGATTGAACAGGATGGTATCATTCTTGTTAATGCAAAAATGATTTCTGAAATTGTTCGCCGTCTTCCGGATGATGATGTGAATTTTGAAGTTGATGAGAATAATAATATTCTCCTGTTTTGTGGAAAATCCAAGTTTAATATTCCGGGTATTCCTCATGATGAATTTCCGATGCTTCCAAAAATTGAAGCGGATAAGACAATTCACATTTCGCAGTTTACTTTAAAGGAAATGATAAGACAGACCATTTTCTCAATTTCCGATAATGAAAGTAATAAGATTTTGACCGGTGAATTGTTTGAGATTAATGGGGATGAATTTAAGATTGCTTCTCTTGATTTAGTAAGAGTTTCAATTCGTAAGATTCACCTGAAAGAAAGTTATGACCCGATTAAGGTTGTTATTCCGGGTAAAACATTGAGTGAAGTGAGTAAAGTTTTAAATGGTGGAATGGATGATGAGGTTTCAATTTCATTTTCCAAAAACCACGTACTTTTCGAGTTTGATGAAACGGTTGTTGTATCCCGTCTGATTGAAGGAAATTTCTACAACATCGACCAGATGTTAAAGACAAATTATGAGACAAAAGTTAAAATCAATAAAAATGAATTATACGGATGTATCGACCGTGCTACTCTCCTTCTTCGTGAAGCAGAGAAAAAACCGGTAATTCTTCACGTCAAAGAAGATGAAATTCAGATGGAGATGAATACCAAAATCGGTTCGATGGATGAAGAGGTGACGGCTGAAAAAGAAGGAAAAGATTTAGTTATTGCTTTCAATCCAAAATATATCAACGATGTATTAAAAGTAATTGATGATGAGGAAGTGACTTTGTATTTGTTTAATGCAAATGCTCCTTGTTTTATCAAAAATGAAGAAGAATCCTATATTTACCTGATTTTGCCGGTAAATATGAATTAGAAATGAGGATGTTATGCAGGAAATAACGATTAAGGATGAGTTTATCAAACTGGGTCAGGCTTTGAAACTGGCGGGACTTGTCGGTTCCGGAGTAGAAGCAAAAGTAGTGATTCAGGATGGTGAAGTAAAAGTAAATGGTGAGGTGGATGTAAGAAGGGGAAGAAAATTACATCCCGGTGACTGTTTTGAATTTGAAGGAAATGAAGTAAAGGTAACATCTGTATGATATTAAAGTCCATTGAAATGAGTAATTTTCGTAATTATGAAAGAGAAGAATTTCATTTTCATGAGGGAACGAATGTGTTATACGGTGATAATGCACAGGGAAAAACGAATGTGCTGGAAGCCATTTACCTTGGGGGCACGACAAAGTCGCACAAGGGAAGCAAAGATTCGGACATGATTATGAAAGGAAAAGACGAAGCTCATATTCGATATTATGTAGAAAAGAAGCAGTGTACTTATAAAATCGAAATTCACATGCGTCGGGGAAAGACAAAGGGAATTGCGATTGACGGGCTGCCGATTGGAAGCAGTAAAGAGTTGATGGGATTATCCCACATTATCTTCTTTTCGCCGGAAGATTTAGGAATTATTAAGGATGGACCGGAGCAGAGACGAAGATTTATGGATATGGAATTGTGTCAGTTAGATAAGGCATATCTTTATTATCTGACACAGTATAAAAAAATATTAAAACAGAGAAATGCGCTGCTTAAGCAGATTCAGAAAAACAGTGAATTAAAAGATACGCTGGAAATCTGGGATAAACAACTGGTAGAAAATGGGATCCGGATTATACAAATCAGGGAACAATTTGTAGAAGAAGTAGCAGCCATTATGAAACAAAAACATTTCAACCTGACAGGTGGTCTGGAAGAAATGGAAGTAATTTATAAGCCAAACTGCAAGGCAGATGATTTTGCCACACGCTTATTTATAGAGAGTGAAAGAGATATTTTACTTGGTACTACTACCGTGGGACCTCATCGTGATGACATGCAGTTTTATATTAACGGACAGGAAGTAAAGGTTTATGGTTCGCAGGGACAAAAAAGAACTTCGGCTTTGTCGCTGAAGATGGCGGAAATCGAAATTGTAGAAAAAACAATCGGAGAAAAGCCAATTCTTTTATTGGATGATGTTTTGTCTGAACTGGACCGAAATCGTCAAAACTATTTATTGGAAAATATAAAAGGAATTCAGACGATTATTACTTGTACCGGATTAGAAGAGTTTGTAAAAAATGGAATAAACATTAATCAGACATTTGAAATTGTTCAAGGAAAAATTAATGGCAATTGAGAAGATGGAGGTTTTTCATGAGTGAAGAAAAAGAAGTAGTATATGGAGCTGACCAAATACAGATTTTGGAAGGGCTTGAGGCAGTAAGAAAAAGACCGGGTATGTACATCGGAAGTACATCGGAGAGAGGTCTTCATCATTTGGTATACGAGATTGTCGATAATGCAATTGATGAGGCATTGGCCGGTTACTGTGACGAAGTCCAGGTATTTATTAACAAAGATAATTCGATTACAGTTATTGACAATGGACGAGGAATCCCGGTTGGAATTAACCATAAAGCGGGAAAACCGGCGGTCGAAGTTGTATTTACCGTGCTGCATGCCGGTGGTAAATTCGGCGGTGGAGGATACAAAGTATCAGGTGGACTTCACGGTGTAGGTGCATCGGTTGTAAATGCATTGTCTGACTGGCTGGAAGTTGAAATTTATCAGGATGGAAAAAAATACATCCAGCGATATGAAAAAGGAAAAACAATGTATCCGTTAAAAGAAATCGGTACGACAGATCAGAGAGGAACAAAAGTTACGTTCTTACCGGATGAAACAATTTTTACGGAAACAACAGAATACAGTTTTAACATTTTGAAGCAGAGACTTCGTGAAATGGCATTTTTGACTAAGGGAATCAAAATTATTTTGACAGATTTAAGAGAAGAAGAACCTTATTCAGAAACATATCATTATGAGGGCGGAATTAAAGAGTACGTTCAGTACTTAAACAAAAATAAAGAACCTTTGTATGAAGATATCATTTACTGTGAAGGACAAAAGGGCGATGTTGTGGTAGAAGTAGCATTCCAGCACAATTCAGCTTTCAATGAAGGATGTTATAGTTTTGTAAATAATATCACAACGCCGGAAGGTGGTACTCATCTGGCAGGATTTAAAAATGCGCTAACAAAAACGTTTAATGACTATGCGAGAAGCCAGAAGATTTTAAAAGATGCGGATCCAAACTTAAGTGGTGAAGATATCCGCGAAGGTTTGACGGCGATTATCAGTATTAAGATTCCGGAGCCTCAGTTTGAGGGACAGACAAAGCAGAAGTTAGGAAACTCCGAGGCAAGGGGAGCTGTTGATAATGTTGTGAGTGAACAGCTGACATATTTCTTAGAGCAGAACCCGACAATTGCCAGATTGATTTGCGATAAAGCATTACTTGCTCAGCGTGCCCGCGACGCGGCGCGCAAAGCGCGCGATTTAACACGCCGTAAAACGGCGTTAGAGGGAACCAGTCTTCCGGGTAAGTTAGCAGATTGTAGTGACAAAAATCCGGAAAACTGCGAGATTTACATCGTAGAGGGAGATTCCGCCGGTGGTAGCGCAAAAACGGCGCGTGACCGCGCAACACAAGCGATTCTTCCACTTCGTGGAAAAATCTTAAATGTAGAAAAGGCACGCCTTGATAAAATTTTAGTGAATGCAGAAATTAAAGCAATGATTACAGCATTTGGTACCGGAATTTCAGAAGATTTTGATATCAGCAAACTGCGTTATCATAAAATCATTATCATGACCGATGCCGATGTCGATGGTGCACATATTGCTACGCTGCTTTTAACATTTTTGTATCGCTTTATGCCGGAGCTGATTCGTCAGGGTTATGTATATCTGGCTCAGCCGCCTTTGTATAAAATTGACAAAAATAAAAAGTCCTATTATGCATACAGCGATGAAGAGTTAAATGCAACACTTGAAGAAATTGGACGTGATGGAAACAACAGCATTCAGCGTTACAAAGGTCTTGGTGAGATGGATGCTGAACAGTTGTGGGATACAACAATGGATCCGGAGAAACGTATTTTACTTCAGGTTACAATGGATGAGGAACAGTCTTCAGAAATTGATTTAACATTCAATGTATTAATGGGAGACAAAGTAGAACCACGAAGAGAATTTATTGAGAAAAATGCGAAGTATGTTAGAAATCTCGATATTTAGGAAGGAGTAATGAAATGGACGAAAATATTTTCGACAAAGACAGTTTTGATGCAATCAAACCGGTGGATTTGAAAGAAACAATGGAAACTTCCTATATCGATTATGCGATGTCGGTTATTGCTTCCCGTGCACTGCCGGATGTCAGAGACGGATTGAAACCGGTACAAAGACGTATTTTGTATGCAATGATTGAATTAAATAACGGACCGGACAAGCCACATCGTAAGTGTGCCCGTATCGTCGGTGATACCATGGGTAAATATCATCCACATGGTGACAGCTCAATTTACGGTGCTTTGGTTAATATGGCGCAGGAGTGGTCGACTCGCTATCCGCTCGTCGACGGCCACGGAAACTTTGGTTCCGTCGATGGTGACGGTGCTGCCGCCATGCGTTACACCGAGGCAAGATTAAGTAAAATTTCGATGGAAATGCTTTCCGATATCAACAAAGATACGGTTGATTTCATGCCGAACTTTGATGAGACTGAAAAAGAGCCGGTTGTGTTGCCATCCCGTTTTCCAAACTTATTAGTAAACGGTACCTCCGGTATTGCGGTAGGTATGGCGACAAACATCCCTCCTCACAATCTGACGGAGGTTATAAATGGTGTCGTAAAAATCATTGATAATCAGGTGGATGAAGGAAGAGAAACCGATTTAGATGAAATTATGGAAATCATCAAAGGACCGGATTTTCCAACAGGTGCCACAATTCTTGGACGCCGTGGAATCGAAGAAGCGTACCGTACCGGTCATGGAAAAATCCGCGTGCGTGCAGTTACTGACATTGAGCCTATGGCAAATGGCAAGAACCGGATTATCGTAACGGAACTTCCTTACATGGTAAATAAAGCAAGACTGATTGAAAAAATTGCAGAACTTCATAAAGATAAACGAATTGATGGAATTACAGAACTCCGCGACGAATCGAGCCGTGAGGGAATGCGTATTTGTGTTGAGTTACGAAAAGATGTGAATGCAAATGTAATTTTGAATCAGCTTTATAAACATACACAAATGCAGGATACCTTTGGTGTCAATATGTTAGCACTTGTAAATAACGAGCCGGTTGTCATGAATCTTTTGCAGATGCTTCAGTATTACTTGAAACATCAGGAAGAAGTCGTAACAAGAAGAACAAAATATGATTTGAACAAGGCAGAAGAAAGAGCCCATATTTTAAAAGGATTATTGATTGCGCTTGATAACATTGATGAGGTAATCAAAATTATCCGCGGCTCGGAAAGTGCTGCTTTAGCGAAAGAACGCTTAATTGAGAGATTTGGACTGGATGATGTGCAGGCGCAGGCAATTATTGATATGCGTCTTCGTGCACTGACCGGTTTGGAGCGCGAAAAATTAGAGACTGAGTATGCCGAACTTCAGAAAAAAATTGCTGAATATAAGGCTATTCTTGCAGACAAAAACCTGTTACTTGGTGTAATCAAAAAAGAGATTCTTTTGATTCGTGATAAGTACGGTGATGAGAGAAGAACTTCAATTGGATTTGATGAATTCGATATTTCCATGGAAGATTTAATTCCGGTTGAAAATACGGTAATTGCCATGTCACACCTTGGTTATATTAAGAGAATGACAATTGACAATTTCAAAAATCAGCACCGTGGCGGCAAAGGTATCAAGGGAATGCAGACTATAGAAGAAGATTATATTGAAAATCTGTTTATGGCGACAACACATCATTATCTGATGTTCTTTACTAATTTAGGTAAAGTGTACCGTATGAAAGCCTATGAAATTCCGGAGGCGAGCCGGACATCGAGAGGTACTGCAATTATTAATCTTTTGCAGTTACTTCCGGATGAAAAAATTTCGGCTGTAATTTCCATCAAAGAATTTGAAGAGGATAAATATCTCTTCATGGCAACAAAAGATGGTACAGTCAAAAAAACACCGATTTTAGAGTATGCAAATATCCGTAAAACCGGTTTACAGGCAATTACTCTGCGCGATGGAAATGAATTGATTGAAGTAAAAGTAACGGATAACAACCGTGACATTTTCCTTGTAACAAAGAGAGGACAATGTATCCGTTTCAATGAAAAAGATGTGCGTACAACAGGCCGTACATCAATCGGTGTGCGAGGCATGAAGATTGATGAGGGCGACGAAGTAGTTGCTATGCAGATGGATATACAGGGATCAAACCTTTTAATGGTTTCTGAGTTTGGTATGGGTAAACGTACAAGCATCGATGAATTTGCTCCGCAGTTTAGAGGCGGTAAAGGTGTAAAATGTTATAAAATTACAGAAAAAACCGGAAATGTAATTGGCTGTAAAGCAGTTGAACCGGGAACGGAAATTATGTTAATTACAACGGAAGGAATTATTATCCGAATTGGCGTGGATGATATTTCACAGCTTGGACGAGTTACTTCCGGCGTTAAACTGATGAATTTAGACAGTTCCAAAGATATCCGTATCGCCAGCATTGCCAGAGTGCATGAGGAAGAGGCGGATGAGGACGAAACAGAAGAAGAGTCATCAGAGAGTGAGGAATAAAAATGAGGACGATTCATACAGATGAAATAACAAAGTGCATAAAAGAAATGTGCATGCAGGTAAATGTAGATTTATTACCGGATGTAAAAGATGCTTTGTTAGCCGGAAAAGAGAAAGAAGAATCGACAATCGGAAAACAGATTTTGGAGCAGTTGGAGAAAAACTTGGAAATTGCGAAAGAAAGCCAGATTCCGATTTGTCAGGATACCGGTATGACCGTTGTATTTTTACGCATTGGACAGGAAGTTCATATTGATGGAGATTTTCTGGAAGATGCAGTGAATGAAGGAATCCGCCAGGGCTATGCAGAGGGGTATCTGCGTAAATCGGTTGTATCCGACCCAATCCTCAGGGAAAATACAAAGGATAATACACCGGGTGTTATTCATTATGAAATTGTTCCGGGAGACAGATTGGAAATTACAGTTGCTCCAAAAGGATTTGGCAGCGAGAATATGAGTCGTGTCTTTATGTTAAAACCGGCAGATGGAATCGAAGGTGTCAAACAGGCAGTTATCCGGGCAGTAAAAGACGCCGGTCCAAATGCCTGTCCTCCTATGGTAATTGGTGTAGGAATTGGCGGCACTTTTGAAAAATGCGCTCTTTTGGCAAAGAAAGCCCTGACACGTGAATTAGGAAGCCATTCAGAAATTCCATATGTGAAAGATTTTGAAATTGAGGTTTTAGAAGCCATCAATAATCTTGGAATTGGTCCGGGTGGATTAGGAGGCCGTGTTACAGCAATCGGATTAAATGTCGAAACCTATCCGACACATATTGCCGGACTTCCGGTTGCCGTAAACATTTGCTGTCATGTAAATCGCCACATTACAAGAGTGTTATAAAAAGGAGAAGGTTTTCATGGATAAATATATTGAGACACCACTGACAAAGGAGAAGGTAAAAGAACTTCATGCAGGAGATTACGTGTATATAACGGGGACAGTATATACAGCGCGTGATGCTGCCCATAAACGAATGGTGGAACAAAAAGAGCAGGGAATGGAACTTCCTTTTATAATGAAAGACCAGATTGTCTATTATTTAGGACCTACTCCAAATAGAGAAGGCCAGGTGATTGGTTCTGCCGGTCCGACAACCAGCAGCCGTATGGATAAATATGCGCCGACTCTTCTTGACGAAGGATTAACCGGAATGATTGGAAAAGGAAAAAGAAGTGAAGCGGTTATTGATTCCATGAAAAAAAATACAGCCGTATATTTTGCTGCTGTAGGAGGTGCCGGAGCACTTCTGTCAAAGTGCATCAAAAAAAGCGAAGTAATTGCCTATGATGACTTGGGAACAGAGGCAATCCGTAAATTGTATGTAGAAAATTTACCGGTTATTACTGTAATTGACTGTAACGGAAATAACCTATATGAAACAGCACCTGAAAAATATAAAAGAAGTCATTGACAAACATTATAATTTTTGATAAAATATTGCTTGCACTGAAAAAGTGCGGCGAATTGAATATTGCATTGATATTCAGCTGGAGAAGTACTCAAGTGGCTGAAGAGGCGCCCCTGCTAAGGGTGT
>OLSP01003301.1_pt1 | contig 11453 bp, 8 predicted proteins | sample 1672941 | NCBI WGS metagenome assembly OLSP01 (sample SAMEA3136739, study PRJEB25190) | human gut metagenome | reverse complement strand
TATTTAATCTGGACGATTTGAATGCAGATCAATTTCAGGCGAAGGTATATTCTGAGGTAGAAATCCTTTAATAGTATTTTTTCGATATTCAACTGTCAATTCCCGATACTATAGAGTTGCAATAAAAAGAAATTATTTTGAATATTTGCAAAATATTTGCAAATAATTAAGATAAAGTTGAATAAAAATATTTTAAAAGTATAATAAATAAAGAACCGATATTATAATAAGCAAACAAGGGAGGCTTATATGTTACTTCAATTTTCTGTAACGAATCACCGTTCAATAAAAGAAACTGCTATCATTAGTATGAAAGCGGCGGCAGATAAGACTATGAAAGAAATATTGATTTCTCCTGATGGAAAGAGAAAACTTGTACCGGTCATGGCAATTTATGGTGCGAACGCAGCCGGTAAGAGTAATGTGATTCATGCACTTTTGTTGATGAGAGAAATGATCTGTGGAAGTTATGCAAAGCCATTGAAAGGAGACAATCTGCCTTATGAGCCGTTCGCTTTTGTGAATGGAACGATGGATCCGACAACATTTGAGATCATTTATTATAATGAAGGAGTAAAGTATGCATATGGCTTCTCATTTGATAAGGATAAGATTATAAATGAATATCTGTATCATTGGCCAAATGGAAGAGAAGCATTAGTGTTTTCAAGAGAAGAAGAGAAATATGAATTTCGAGAAAGCGTTCAGGAACAGATGACACTTTCCAGACGTACTTCAGAAAACAGACTATATCTCACAAGTTCAAATGAATGGAATTGTTCTCAGACAGAAAAAGCGTATTTATGGTTTCAGAAAAATCTTCGAGGAGTAATTGCAACAGGAATAGCAAACGAAATAACGATTGATGCAATTCGAAAAGGCGGAGAAGAAAAACAGCGTATTTTAAACGAAATGATGTTTGCGGATCTTGGCATTTGCAATGTAGAATTATCGGGAACCAGAGAAAATCCGATTATTTCTACGGTGCATCAGCGTATTGATGATAGTGGGAAGCAGAATCAATATACTTTACTGCTTGAACAGGAGTCAGTGGGCACGCAGCGTTTCTTTTCCCGAATTGGTCTTTGGATAGATGCCATAGATTCTGGAGCTGTCCTAGTAGTAGATGAAATTGAAGCAAGTATGCATCCGCTTCTTACCCGGCATTTGATTGAAATGATACAAGATCAGACAATAAACCCGAATCATGCACAACTGATCTTTACTACTCATGATACTGGATTACTGGATCTGAAATTGCTCCGTCGGGATCAGATCTGGTTTGCAGAGAAAGATGAAAAAAGTATGCAGACGGATATCTATGCCTTGACTGAGTTTTTACCGAGAAAGGAAGAAAATATAGCCAGAGGATATCTGCAGGGCAGATACGGTGCAATACCGTTTATTGGAGGAGGCATCTGAAAATGGGCAGAATCAAAGAAATAGGCAGGAAACCGTCTGGAAGAAGAAAAAGAAAATCGGTTGTGTATCTGATCTGTGAGGGTTCAGAAACAGAAATTCGTTATTTCAAGAAATTCCGAAGCAGGGAATGTAACATTGATATTGTACCAATTCCATCACAGTATAAATCGGCAGATAAGCTGGTAAACAAAGCACGGGCAACTATTGGACATAGTCCTTATTATCCGGACGAAGGCGATATGGTCTGGTGTGTGTTTGACAGGGACGATAATACAAACGCAATGTTGTCTAAAGCAAAGCAAACGGCAAGGAAAGAAGGATATCAGATCGCTTTTTCTAATCCGTCTTTTGAGGTATGGTTCTTATTACATTTCAATAATCAGATAACGCCTGTGGAGAATTGTGAAGCTGCGATTAAGCTATTAAAGAAAAAAGGCAGATTAGAGCAGTATGAGAAAAATAAGGATGTGTATGAACAGCTGAAACCATTACAGGACTCTGCTATCGAGAGAGCAAAAAAGCGAGTGGCATTGTTGCAGATAGAACATACAGAAGTACTGTCAAGAGAAAGCAACCCGGTAACAACAGTAGCAGAGTTAGTGGAATACTTGAACAGTAAGCAACAGTGATGTCATGGACGCACTCTGAAAATTGATTTTGGAAAGACAAAAGGAAATTATTTAAAATCTGATTCACCCGTTGACTTGTTACGGTGGATCAGATTTTTTGTATAAATATGTCGAAAGAAAGAATGCCTGTTTCGATATACCGAATCATAAAAACCTCTCGGAGTGTGATATAATGAGTAACAGGTAGGATAACCAGTTTAGAAGGAGAATGTTTTTTGAATGATGTAGATGATAACTTACCAATGAAGCGAACATTAATCATGCAGTCTTTTGCGCCGCTGTTTCTGATTTTATTGGTAAAATATTTCGATACTAAATTATTTCATCTGTGTGAGATGTTTCTGAAACATATCAGAAAAATGCCGAAAGAAACTTTGATCAGGATGATAAATCATCCATTGTTTATTACAGTTTTTCTGGAGATTTTTTGCCTGTCATGGGTTCTTTACTCGGCATATAGTATCAGAAAATTTGTAGCATCTCAGAGAGCTGATTTTGTGAGCCAGGGAGAATCACTCATTGAAATTGCAAAGATATCAGATTCCGGAGTGACCTTTTTTATGACGTATGTTCTTCCGATGGCGATGGATGACCTGGATACATTGAAGGGGATTATCGTATTTGGAATTCTGATGACAATGCTGTTTACGCTCATGTGGAAAACGAATCTGTATTATCAAAATCCGGTACTGACAGTACTGGGATATGAGGTGTTTTCCTTTAAATTTGAAACAACGCAGCTTATTGAATACAGAGAAAAGGAATGTATTGGAATTACAAGAGGCAAAGTCCGAAATGGAAAGACCATAAAGAGGCAAAAAATATCAGACAATGTATTTCTTGTATATGAAGAAAACATAAGATAAAGGGGTGGTAAAGCATAATGCTTAAGCAGAGAATAACAGAAGCAGTAAAAAGTATCCTGAATTCAGATTTCGGATTTGATATTTACATTGTTATGAAAAGTGGAGATTCATTACTTAAACGATTCATTCTGGAAGAGGGGAATCCAAATGAACAGGGTGGCTTTAAAAGTCGGATCTGTGAGAGTATCAAAGATACTATTCAAAATAAATTTTTGTCAGAAGAAAGTTTATACGCCGGAGAAGATGACCTTGCAAATGAACAAAATCGATTCTATGTAATCAGACAAAACGAACAGTATCGACCATTTGAATTTCTTGATATTCCAGAGAATCAGCTGCAAAATTTTAGATTCACAGATAAAGACAATGCAGATGCAATTTTGTTCAAATTCACTTTTCAGAGAAATGGCGAAATAAAACAGCTGTGGGCATATCAGAAAATTCAGCCGTCATCCATACCAAACAAACAGAAGAAACATTTTCAGTTTATTATAAAATCGCAGGATCGCCCTGATATTTTTATGGAAATGAAAGATCAGATGTTTATGATAACCAAAAGCGTTGATTTGTTGGTGGTGGGGGATGAGATCTTAACAGATCAGATCGGTTTCATGGAACGCCACTTTGGACTGGATACTTTTGTGCGTACATCTGCTGAACGTGCGGTATCGGAAATCACAACTGTGCAGTTGGTCGAGAATGAAAGCAAACTTCTTGAATATGTACAGAGACGTAACAAGAAATATGCAAAGAAAATGATGCAGATACATAAATTTCCAGTTGCAGGCATGAATAAAACAAGCCTCATGGCGAAATTGAATTCTGTGGATCGCTGGAGGGATGTTTTTGAAATAAGAGAAGACCAGATACATTTAAGAACATTCAAAGATGTTGAAAATCTTATCGATCTTTTTGTAGAAAGATATACAAGATCTGAAGTGACCGGTCAGGAGTATGATACATCTGTGAAAGATAAGGCAGAGCCAGTTAGTAATGACAGGCAGCAGCAATAATAAATACTTGTTTGTGAAATATATATATACTGCTATTGGGTTGGTATATATGATATGTTTTACCAGTAAAGGATAATTAGTAGTTATCCGTTATTTGAAAAGTCGAACACATTGAAAAGGATAAAAGATAGCATGAGTTTTGCAAAGGACAATTGGGAAGAGTTTGAGAAGCTCTCAATCAGCATATTAAAGACATATTTACCCACAGATTCTGAAATTAGTTATTCTATTACACACACTCCTAATCGTAAAGATGGTGGCTATGACGGACTTATTATAATTTCTTCAAATGATAAGAATATAGATCAATACAAAATATTGTCCGAATCAAAGCTTCGTGAGTTGTCAAATAAGGATCTGCCGATGTCTGACTTTTCTAAAACTTTGATTATAGCAATTAATTTAATGGCACAGGAAATATATGTCTTTACAAACCTGCATTATTCTCCTGAAACCCAGAAACGAATTCATAAATTTTCCAGTTTCTCAAATATACGAGTGAAACTTGTTGACATCTTTGAAGTATCTGACAGAGTAAAGGAATTATATAAAACCCTAAAAGATACATATTCTCCCGCTTTTTTAAAACAATTAATAGACTCTGTAAGCACCCATCCTGCTTCCAGACAAATATTATCTGAGAAAAAAATACACATTTCTTCGTTAGACAAGCTTATTGGAACAGACCGAAACGAACTACTGGATTTATGTTATAACACTATTTCTTCGAAAAAGGGAATAGTAATCATAAAAGGAAACTCGGGTTGTGGAAAGTCTTTTTTTATTGAACATCTGTTAAACAAAATGTACAGGAAAAATTCAATTCCTTATCATAAAATTAACATGGAAGAACTTTCTACAGTACAGACGTTTATGTTAAAAATTCTGTCGTCCATCTGGAATATTGATGTTTTAGATATTATGAATTTTTCTGAACAAGACATAAATGAAATAACAGATTATTTATCTGAAGCAGAGTTAAGTGTCCACGCAAGAACGTCCTTATTGAATATTTTGAAACCGAAATCTCTATCAATTGAAACACAGCAGGATATAATGCAGTTCTATTTTTTTGAGTATTTATACCGCATATATGTGCCTATATTAAGGCGACAGAAGCAAGTTATATACTTTCATAATCTGGATTATGCGTCCCATTCAGCACTTCAAATTTTAAATAAATTTATCAAAAAATTTGAAAAAGCAAATATCTTACTAGTGCTTGAAATTCGAACGGACATTAAGAAATGTGATGATTTTCTGGCAGATCTTATAAAAGATGTTCCTATTTTATATATAACAGAAATTAAAGAATTCGATTCAATGGAATTAAATCAGTATTTCGAGTATAAATATAAAAATGTATTCTCTTGTGAAGAAGAAAGAGCACTTAAAAAAATTCTGCCCAAAACTCCTTTACTCATTGATACTGTTACAGAACTATTCAGGCATAATTTCGGAATGAGAAGTTCTTTATATGATCTGAAGCTGTCAAGATTATATAAAAATCAAAAATATCTTCAAAATATTTCATTTGAATATGTCAAAAAAATAATAATAGAATCTGAAATAGATGTTCAGGAACTGGCTTTTATAATTGGTTTAATGGATGGAAAGCTTGTAGAGTCTGATTTAAACATTATATGTAATAATCATTCTGTAAGGGAAGGTTTAATCCGTACTAATTTGTTTGAATTTCAAAATGGCTATATTCGAATCAGACATATGTTTTATTTAGGTCCTTTACAGCAAATGACCTTTCTTTCCGCCAGTAGAAAACATGAAATTTATGAGATTCTTTTTAACAAAATTGAATTATTATCTGTTGATAAATTTTGCAAAGCCATAAAAAAATTTCAATTAGCAATTATTCTGAAGAATCGACAATATCTGAAAGAAGTTTGGAAAGAACTTATTTCAAATTTGCTGTTTCAGGAAGATTATGTCCTGGCTCAATCTTTATCAAAAGATATATATAATTTAATGGAATACGATTTCTCAGATTCAGAATTGTTTGATATTCTTTTAATGTCAGCTTACTGTTATTTGAAATTATGTGATTTTCATAGTGACCTGTTACGGATTTATTTTAAAGAATTATACAATCTGTCTTCAACTGATGCAATTTCTCCTGAGCAGATTAAATGGTACTATTTGTTACAGGCAAAGTATTATCTGGCTACAGGCCAGTACCGGGAACTTATAAAGCAGACTAATAAATTGGGAATGACAGAACCCAAATTGCGTCATGTCCGTGCCATTGCAATAAAGCATCAATATGGAATAAACTTCTGTATTCTCAGCCTTAAAAGAGGAATAAAGAGATTTCCAGAGAGTAGGCTTCTGAAATACAGTTATTACGATCATTTATTATCAATCAGTATTAATAAGGGAGATTTCAAAGGAGCTAAAGCAAATATAAATATTTTAAAAACATATAAAGAAATTTTATCTTTAGAGGATCAAATTCATTTAGAATTTAATGAATTAACTGTTTTGTTTTATTCAAAAGAAATGAAAGATACCAGACAGTTATTAGATCTGTGTGGAAAAGCCTATCAGAATAATTTGTATGTTGAATTAAGTCGAGCCTATAATTTGCTGGGGCAATTTTTCTGGACAGAAAAAGAATGGAAAAAAGCCACAGATGCATTTAAGGAAGCAGCTGATTTACAGGAGCGTACAGAACATCAAACCTATCGTTGGATAGCAAAAACAAATCTGGCACTTATCAATTTTAAATTAAAAAACAACTCAGACGCCACTATGTATGCCAGAGAAATCATTCTTGGTTACTATAGTTCCAGACGGAATAAGTTTAAACATATTTTCACGGCTGATAATAAAATGCCGTATACTAATTTCTTTATTGATAAAGAGATTGTTTCCATTTTGCTTATGTTAAGAATCTTATATAAAAATGACTATGCTGAATATACTAAGATAATCATAACTGTAAAGCAGCCAGACATAGAAACTCTGCCAAAAGATTTTGAACATTTTATCTCTTGTTCCTTAGTTTCTGAATTGAAAAAAACTTACTACTATGTAGATGGAAATTTTATGATTAAATGTTAAAAGACTGTCCTGTTATTTCATATTTTATAACGGGACAGTCTCAAAAAGATTATCACAAAAATTTAAAATAGAGGATAATTCTATTTTGCATTCTTTATACAATATCTTCTTCGCAATATATTTTTCTACTGATAAAGCGACAATCCATAATAGCACAGCAGTATCAATTGATTGACACTTCTGCAAATTCAAGTGTTCCAATATACCATCCTTGTAGTATTCCATATAAGTGTAAGCCTCATCAATACCGGTTTCTCCGAAATAAATGTCGCAACTCGGAAGAAGAAAGGTTTGCATATTATATTCTACAATATGGTTCAACAAGCTTTTACCATAATTCATTCCATATTTAGGTGTGACCCGGATGAGAATATAGGTAATTCTGTCGAATATAGTCTTTATACAACTGATTTCAGCAGTAGTAAATACAGAATGATTTTTCATTGCAACAGTTAATTCTTTTATAAGATCCTGTATTGTATAATATTTATGTTGCAATTGAAATTTACTGTTTATTTCCGACAAATCAGATTCATCATAGGATGTATTCGTATAGGATTTTCTGGCCTTTTTCAGTAGTAACGGCATCTCTTTCAAGCATTCATCATTGGTTAATACTCTTCCTAAAGGCATAGTATATGAGAACAGGATATCTGATTGTTCGGCAATTGGTAAATATCCTGAAAGAGAGCTTGAAAAAATTGCAGCATCATAAAGCGACATAAGTGGAATGACCTGCTTAGAATCATATGTATTCCATTCCTGTTTACAATTGAAACGATTGTAATACTGCTTGATTATATTATGAGGAGTTTTCCACAGATAGCTTTGATAGCTTTCTATAGAAATGATATCAGTTTCTTTTATGTGAAACTCTGCACTGATATCTGAAATATCATTTTTTATATCACTATATGGAAAAACATCTACAAGATTGGGATACTGCGACTGCATTTTTTTATAAAACAAATTACCTGTATAGATATATTGGTTTGTTCCGAAATAAAAATACAAATCGGATATTCTTTGAAAATAGTCCCAATTCTGGCTTATTTTTCTAAAAAAATTCCTGGAATTGATTCCAAGCATATTTGACAGATATGGATTAATAATAAACAATTCTAAATATTGTGATAATTTTTCGAAAGCTCCATATTCCACATGAAAACCATTATACCAGTCTTGTACATAATTATTTCCAAAACCAGCGTAAGTGGATATAATTGGTTTTCCGGCAGACATTGCTTCCAGAATAACCCTTCCTCCAGGCTCAAAAGCAGAATGCATGATCAATACGTTGCATTTGAGTAACACATTGGAAATTCCAGCAGCAGATAAAAATCCCCACCAATATATTTTGTGCTGTTTTTCATATGTTTCAAGATCCGGTACATATTTTTTTATTATTCTACGGTACTTGCAAATGTCTTCAGCAGTCCCACCAACAAACCACATGGGAGGTGTCAGCTCTAAGTATTTCTTATATAAAATTTCCCAGGCGAGAATTATTTCTTTTATGCCTTTTTGGTCGACGATTCTTCCTACATAGCAAAAAGCTCCATTTATCCACCATTCACTGTTCTGCGAAGCCAGTGCATTATAATTCGCAGGAAGATTTTGATCCAAATTTCCAGATGGAAGGTGAGATGGATGCAAAAAACAATCTGCAACAGTTCTTCCCACAACAATAATTTTAAGTGGTTTAATATGATATTCTTCTATTAGCAATTCGTATTCTGATTCAGTAATTGAAATAATGCAATCTACCTTTGGTAGAAAAAGCTGTTCGCTTTCATATTGATGGGAAGAAACGGGGGGAAAACCATTTCTTTTGCGTTCGCTGGAAGTGCTAATCACAGAATGAATTTGCGTTAGATGATACTCACTGCATAATCGACTGGCCAGCAAGCCGGATATCCAATAAGTAGAATGTACCAGTGTTATTGGATGCTCTATATTTTCATAAATTCTTTTAATAGCTTCATACAAAAAAATCCTATTGTCGTACAGTAAGTCCTGGTTTTCAAACCATTCCTTCTTTATAGAAATTTCATATAGCGTAATATTGGAATATAAATAGTTGGGAGTCAATTGTTTTAATGAACATTTAACTGTTGTGATCACTGTTATTTTCAATTGCGGTATATCTTTAAAATGTTCAATAATTTCCAATATCGTCCTTTGATGACCACCGAGATTCAATTCAAATGGATTTCCTAATAAACATAATAATAAAATGTGCCTTATCATATCTTTGCCTCAAATAAAAAGGGTGATTGATTGTGAGTGAATAACGGATAACTACTAATTATCATGTATTATGTTTACAGTGCATATGAATCATATATGAAAACCCCACACCTCCCCTTTATTCCCCACACATTCCATGCTATACTACAACTTCGAACAAATCTGCCACAAAAGCAAATACAAAAGCAAAAGGAGACCTCAAAAAACATGAACATACAATCCAACCTCACCCCATACCTGGAATTCTGCAAATACCGCAAGGAACTCGACTACAACACCCTCAAAGCCTACAAGACTGATCTTCGGCAATATTTCACATACACCAATACCAACGCCCCACAAAGGCAGCAGATTGAAGACTACATCACCCATCTGCACAAGCAATACAAGCCCAAAACCGTAAAAAGAAAAATCGCCTCCATAAAAGCCTTCTATAATTATCTGGAAGAATCCGAGATCATCACTGAAAATCCATTTCACAAAATCAAAGTCAAATTCAAAGAATCCGTAACACTTCCCAGAATCATTCCCAGAGAAGAAATCGAACAGCTTCTGAATCATATCTATAAATGCCTGGAACAAAGCACCGCATCAGATTATAAATATATTCTGCGAGATACAGCAGTCATCGAACTGTTTTTCGCAACAGGAGCCCGTGTCTATGAAGTTTCCAATATAAAAGAAGAATATATCAATCTGAACACAGGACTGATCAGACTAATGGGAAAAGGAAATAAAGAAAGATACGTCCAGATTAGCAATCCCTCAGTGCTTGCCATATTGAAAAAATATTACAAAGAAAATAAAACAGAGATCCAAAACAGCGGCTTTTTCTTTGTAAACTGCCGGGGAAGCAGATTTACAGAGCAATCCATCCGCCTGATGCTGAAAAAATACACAAACCAGACCGGCATCAAAAGAAACATAACCCCACATATGTTCCGTCATTCTTTTGCGACCTATCTGATAGAAGAGGGCGTGGATGTAAGCTGTGTGCAGCAGATTCTGGGGCATAGTTCCATAAAAACAACACAGATCTATATCCATATTGCAGCGAGGAAACAGGCTGAGATTCTGAGAGAACTGCATCCACGAAACAAGATGGATATTGTTGAAGCAGTATAAGAATAAATATGTTGTTAGAAGTCATAAAAAATTTATACAGTTTTGTATAAATATGTCGAAAGAACGAACGAGTTTTTCGTTATACAGAATGATTGAGAGGTCTTTATATATGATATAATGAAGTTGTCAGAAAATATTGAAGATGGAAGGTGGAAAAATTAATATGAGAAATATTCTGGATGCAATAAAAAGAAGGATTAGAAACATTCCTGATAAGTGGAAAGATAATATAGTATATCCTATCACAGCAGGTGTTGTGGGAGGGCTTATATTAGCTTTGATAGTAAATTTGTGCGGGATCTTATTTCGAATAGTAAGAGATAAAAAATCTCAATTTGATGTGTCAGCAGAAATGTTAACACCAATACCAGCGCACATCCACGATAATAAAATTGCAGAAAATGAGAATGCAAACACAATAAATTTGGAAAGTACTGATACAGAGAATATGGCAGTTGATTCTTCCTTTGATATGTATGCAGCAGGAACAGTGAATGGTGAAAGGATTCCGATGTATGTAGCAGGAACAGATGATTTGGAACATGTGCCAACAGTCAGGCTTTCTGTGACAAATAGAAATGATTTTTCTATAGATATAAAGGAGATAACGGTTCAGGTTTTGGATTATAAAAGCCTAGATGAAATTGCGATTATCTCACCTGCCGGCGGGGAGGATGAAAGACCTGTTCAGCAGTGGAAATGCGATATTTCCAATGCTGAACAGGAATATTTAGCAACATACATAGGAACTACAGATGATACAGATGGCGACGCGGACAAAAGATATGTGTGTGTGGCAACAGGAGATACCGGGGAATTTAATGTTGCAATATGCTCAGATATAGCTGGATTATATTCTGTAGAAGTTAATCTTAAATATAACTTTAAGGGGAAAATAAAAACGGAAACAACAGATGAAATGCAGTTCATAATTCGTTAAAAATAATAAATAATTACTTGGCAGCAGTTTCTTTGGAGACTGCTGTTTGCTGTGTAGTGTGTCCAGCGAAGCTGAACCACACTAGCCGGTGTAAGTCCGGTCACGGTAATCGCCAGTGAGCCGTGTAGCT
>OLSP01003298.1_pt1 | contig 11461 bp, 12 predicted proteins | sample 1672941 | NCBI WGS metagenome assembly OLSP01 (sample SAMEA3136739, study PRJEB25190) | human gut metagenome | reverse complement strand
GAAGGCGATTTTTAATGGATTTTGACTCGTAACTGTGAAGGTACTGAACAGTTACGAGTATTTTATGTTTGTTATAGTGTTTCCGCACATTTCTATGTTATACTGATTATAAATCTGTTTGTTGTAAAATGCAACAAAAAACGGACGAATAAATAAAAATATTTGTGAACAGTAACGAATATATTATTGTCTGTATTTTTGTTTTTTTGTTTCCGGAAGGATAATGAGATATAAGGAAAATTGAGGAGGGATAAAATGGAGATAGAAGAAGAGTTTATTTCGGGATTTTGCAGAACATGTAATGGAGGGCAGACTGTCTGCTGCGAATATACGATAGCAGGAGATAAAAGAACCCTCACGTTTATGGATTGTGCACATGACAGATGTGTAAATCATGCTGCCTGTGAAATCTACAAACAGGCACATGAAATGGAACGGTAACCCGCAAATGCTGTAATTATCGGATTAACCGGAGTTGGAATCAAACATATATGAAAAATAGGCATCTTTGAATGCAGAATAGTTATTTCTGGAAATAGGGACAGAGGAAATGCCGGTAGTGACCATAGTTCTTGTAAACTGTTTTATGTGTGATAGGTTTACAATATAGCTTCGGTGACATTTAAAGAATCCTTTTTCCGGAGTAAAGATCCCTTCGCACTTTGCAAATAATTCGCGGATTTTTAAAGTAGTTCCATTTGAAAGGCAGACCAGAACCTGTTTATTCTGAGCTTCCAGATAATCTACATCATTGAGCGTAATTGAGCAGAATCCGTCTGCAGTATGTGCGACGAAAGTTTCCGCCGGAACATTATAAGTTTTAAAAAAATCATCCATAACAGAAAAAAGTTTCAGAGTATTTACTGGTTTTAAAAGATAATGAAAAGCTTTTACATCATAGGAATCCAGGGCAAATTCTCTGGAAGAGGTCAGAAAAATCACAGGAACAGTCAGTCCCATGCTGCGTATTTCTCTTGCTGTATCTATGCCGTTTAATAATGGCATGATGATGTCGAGAAAGATCAGATCTACCGGAATTGTCCGGAGATCTGTTAACAGATCATCACCGTTGGAATATGGATACAGGGTAAGTGAAAAATCATTTTTTTTCGCCCAGTGCTTCAGGAGTGAACTTAATTCCCGGGTAAAGAGTATTTCATCATCACAAATTGCAATATTCATAATTTTTATCAAAACCTTTCTGTGAGTGAATAAATGTTATGTATTGTATCCGGCAGTGGAAATCCTGTGTCAGATGATAATTCGCAGGACAAAGCAATGGTCCACGATAGAAAAATGACACTGTCCATGTAATTGTTCCACATAATAAATAATACTCCTGACACCGATTCCATGTCCGTTTCTGATAGAAACCGGAACTCCATCTACAAATGTCGGAATCTTTTCTACGGGATTTTCCAGTTGGAAAAGAATGTGATTCTTTTTCTGTGAAAGAGTAAGCCGGGCCCATTTTGAAGGTGATTCTAGCTGCTCCAGTGCATGCATGGAGTTTTCCAACGCATTGGACAGGATTATACAGAGGGACAGATCGGAGCATGGAAGTTCTTTTCCTGTAGAAACATTGCATATAAGAGACAATCCTCTGTCTGCGAAACGGGAATGATAAATGGAAAGCACAGAGTTCAGCATTTCATTTCCGGAATAGGCGGCGATGATCGTATCGTCATATGCAGAATTAATTTCATGGATGTATTCCTGTGCTTTATCCGGATGTCCGTTTTGCAGCTGGGTCAGAATAATACTCAGATGGTGGCGCATATCATGCCGCAGGATCGCCAGTTTCTGGCTGCTGATCTTTACCTGTTCAATTTCGTTTTGCATGGATTGAAGCTGCATTTCACGAAGATTGCTGTACTGCGTTATCTCCTGTTTATTCTCATATTCCTGAAAGTAGATGATGAGAAATACCAGGTAGGCAATGCAGAATGCAAATCCCATGAATTCAACAACTGCTTTATTTCCGGAATAAAGTAAAGTTGAAAATTTGGTGAAAGCATAATCAAAAACGTAATATACAAATGGCAGGAAACCGATGATGGAAAGCTCACGTGCATTTTTTGTAAAAATTGTTTTTGTAGATCGAAATACATATCGATAAAGAAGGACAAAAGTTAAGGTTGTTGTTAAGATCCGCACAGAATAATAACACCACTGTAATCCTGTTATTGCCAAAGCGAATAATCCGGTCCAGTTGCTTATCTGGCAACACAGATAGGCAGAAAAGACAGAAACAGCGGAAGAAATCAGAGGATACTTATAATGAACGGAGAGGAATAAAACCAATGGAAAATGTACGATCAGAGGATAGGACATATTTGCAAGAGTTTCCCCAAATAATGCCAGATCAATTACATATAACAGTCCCTGCCCTGAAAATAACAGAAACATAGTCAGGATATTTTTTCTGATCGGTTTGATCCCAAGAAAAAATGCAGAACAGTAAATTCCAAAGAGCATGGTAGTGACACCATGAACAGCAGATAAAATCTGTTCAGACATAACAGCACCTCCGTCTGATAAGGATTAATAAAATTTGTCATCAAAATGTTGTATATATATCAAGTATAAAAGATTTCAAATTTAAAGACAACCTTTTTCCATACCATTCACGCCATATAATTACTGTTCGCGTGAAAGAGAAAAAATGCTGTTGTTCTGTGTTATAATCAGTCTATAAAGGAATATCGAAAAAACATACGAGGAAGGAGATGAAAGAGAGAGCATATTTAACGATATACCGGCGCTAGATGAAAAAAGAAAAACAGAAGAAAAACAGACCTGATGGAGAAGTACCATGCAGGTCTGTTTTTATATCATTCTTTCCTGTTTTTACTTATTTACATCAATATAACTGTACAATGTATATTTGGAGATTCCGAAATAATTTGCAACCTTATCTCCGGATTTGGTAATAAGGAAAGCACCTGCATCATTTAAGAACTGAATAGCAGTAACCTTATCCTCCTTATTCATTAAAGGAACAGGTTTGCCTACCAGAGCTACAGATTCTTCGATCAGATGATCAAGAAGATCATTGACATTATGAGTGATCTCTTTGGGTTTCTCTTCCTTATTTTCCGGAGTGACAAGAGAATGAAGGGCAGATTCGATCATAGTAAGCTTGGTAATGTCATAATTGATTCCGAAAACATAATGAAGGGTACCATCGTCATCATGAATGTAGGAAGTGCTGCACTTCAGGATCTTGCCGTCTGCTGTTTTCATCAGATAACCGGTATGGTCTTCGGGGGTTGCTCCTTTTTCCTGATTGCGGATCGCATCAAAAACAGCATTGGATGGTCCGTCTCCGATATCTCTGTTTGTAACATGACCATTTACGATGTAGACGATGGAATGTTCCGGCTCCGAAGTTTTCAGATCATGGATTACTACTTCACAGTCAGGTCCGAACTGGGAAGCAAGATCAGCAGCGATTTGTTTTAACACAGTAAGTCGTCCCATTTGATTTCCTCCTATTAATATAACTTTTAAACGGATCATAACCGAATCAGGCAGGGGCTTCTATAGTCTGAGCAGTAACAGTCATTCGATTATGAGAATGTAGTAAAGCGGATAAATTTATCCGTCAAAACGTTCAGTGCAGACACATGGAAACTGCACATTTTTTATATTCTATCATAAAAAAAAGGAAATAAAAAGAGCCTAAAAAAAAATAAATGTGAATACCTTAAAAAATTTGTGATTATAATCATAAATCATTGAAGTGATATAGGAATCGTGGTATATTTTAAACATGAATATAAAAGAAAGGGGTGTCAGAAACAGTGAAAACTTTACTGAAGAATGGTACAGTAGTATCGGGGGATATGTCTGTTATAGAAGATGTTCTTATAGATGGAGAGAAGATTGTAAAAGTAGGCCGGAATCTGGAAGCAGAGGATGCACAGGTAGTTGATGTAAACGGTAAGCTGCTTTTTCCGGGATTTATAGACGGACATACACATTTTGACCTGGAAGTGGCAGGAACAGTGACGGCAGATGATTTTGAAACAGGAACAAGAGCTGCCATTGCAGGAGGAACAACTCTGGTGATCGATTATGCGTCTCAGGATAAAGGTGGTCATACGCTGAAGGAAGGCCTTGAGAAGTGGCATAAGAAAGCAGATGGGAAATGTTCCTGTGATTATTCTTTCCATATGTCTGTTGTGGAATGGAATGAGGAAACTGAGAGAGAAATACAGGATATGATCAATGAAGGGATTACCAGTTTTAAGCTTTACATGACTTATCCGGCAATGATCGTAGATGACGGTGACCTTTATAAGATTATTAAGAAATTAAATGAATACGGATGTTTTGCAGGGGTACATTGTGAGAATGCAGGGGCAATCGATGCGTTGATCGCAGAAGCCAAAAAAGAGGGACGTCTGGGACCTGAGAATCATCCGTTGGTGCGTCCGGATATTATGGAGGCAGAGGCAGTTCACCGCCTTCTTGTGATCGCAGATGCAGCAGATGCTCCTGTAATGGTAGTACATCTTACCAACCGGAAAGCATTTGAAGAAGTGATGCGTGCCAGAATGAACGGACAAAAGGTATATGCGGAAACCTGTCCGCAGTATCTGCTTCTGGATGACAGTGTATATTCAAAACCGGATTTTGAAGGTGCCAAATACGTGTGTGCACCTCCAATCCGTAAGAAAGCAGATCAGGACTGCCTGTGGAAAGCACTGGCGAATGATCAGATCCAGACGGTTGCAACTGACCAGTGCAGCTTTACAATGGAGCAGAAAGCTCTTGGTAAAGATGATTTCACGAAGATTCCGGGAGGGCTGCCGGGAGTACAGACGAGAGGAACTCTGCTTTATACATACGGTGTACGCACAGGCAGGATCACGCAGGAACAGATGTGCCGTCTGTTAAGTGAGAATGCAGCTAAACTTTACGGAGTGTATCCCAATAAGGGCGTGATACGTGAGGGAAGTGATGCAGATATTGTTGTATTTGATCCTGAGAAGGAAAACGTTATCTCTGCAAAGACACATCTGTATCATACGGATAATAATCCATATGAGGGATTTAAGCTTCATGGAGATATTGACAGCGTATATTTAAGAGGAGCTCATGTGGTGCAGGATGGAAAAGTAATTCTGGAGAAAACAGGAAAATATATTAAACGCGGTAAGAATCAGATGTAAAATATATATTTTATGGAATTGCTGTAATCAGACACGCTCTAGGGAGATTGCGAAGAGTAATAAGCAGTGAATATAAAGAATAACAAGAGGTGACAGAAAATGAAACATGAAGTAAATGCAATGGGAAAACAGTGCCCGATTCCGGTAGTGATGACAAAGAAGGTTATTGATAATGCGGCAGTCGGTGATGAGATTGAAATTCTGATCGATAATGAAACCGCAGTGAATAATCTGAGCAGACTTGCAAATAAAACAGGCTGTACGTTTGTATCTGAAAAACTGGGAGACAAAAAGTATCAGGTGAAGATGGCAGTAAAGACTGAACAGACAGGTGGTACCTTGGAAGAAGAGGAATTTGTCTGCGAAGCACCGCATAAAAAAGTGACGGTAGCGGTAATCTCCTCAAATGTTATGGGAAATGGTGATGATGAACTGGGAAAGATTTTGATCAAAGGATTTATCTATGCCCTTTCTCAGATGGAAACACATCCGGATACAATCCTTTTCTATAATGGAGGTGCAAAACTTACAACAGAAGACTCTGAAAGTCTGGAAGATCTGAAAAAGATGGAAGAAGAGGGCGTGGAAATCCTGACCTGCGGTACCTGCCTGAAGCATTATGGACTGATGGAGAAACTGATGGTTGGAAAAGTTACCGATATGTATACGATTGCAGAGCGTATGACAGGTGCAGATAAAGTGATTCGTCCGTAAGAAAATGAAGGCCATCATATCTGAGAAAAAAGACAGATATGATGGTATTTTGAACTTTTATTGCAATTTCTGTTCTCTGATATTGTGGTATCTGGCATATCCGGTAAGAATCAGAGTCAGGGCACCATCGCCTGTTACGTTACAGGCTGTCCCAAAACTGTCCTGAAGGGCAAAGATAGTCAGCATCAGAGCTGTAGCAGAATCGCCGAATTTCAGGATACCGGTGATAATACCGAGAGATGCCATAACAGTGCCTCCCGGTACACCCGGAGCACCAATGGCAAAAATTCCAAGCAGGACACAGAAAAGAACCATGGCCCCCGGCGCAGGAACTGCACCATAAAGAATTTTGGAGATTGCCATACAGAAGAATACTTCTGTGAGGACAGAACCACAGAGATGAATATTGGCAAACAGCGGAATACCAAAATCCACCAGATCCTTTCGGAGAGGTTTTGCCCTGTGTGCGCATTGGAGGGCGACCGGCAGTGTGGCAGCAGATGACATGGTACCTATGGCTGTGAGGTAGGCGGGACCATAATGTTTCACAACTTTCAGAGGATTTTCTCTGGAATAAATTCCTGCAAGTATATATAGAAGAGCTATCCAGATAAAATGTCCAATCAGAACAATGACGATTACCTGAAGGAATACAGGAAGCTGTCTGGTGATTGTTCCTTCGTATGCCAGTGAACAGAAAGTCAGTCCGATGAAATATGGGAGAATCGGAATAATGACTCTTGATACAATAGCCAGTATGATCTTCTGAAATTCTTCAAGAAAAGAAGAAATCAGACTGGCTTTTGTCCATGCAGATGCAAGTCCCAGCATAATGGCCAGTACAAGTGCACTCATAACAGGCATTATCTGTGGAATGGAAAGTTCAAAAACTACATCCGGCAAAGCTTTGAGATGACTGGCAGTGGAGCTGAAGGACAAATGTGGGATCAGCAGGTATCCGGATAATGCAGAGAATAAAGCAGCTCCCAGTGAGGAAGCATAAGCAATACTGACTGCAACACCTAACATTCTGGAAGCATTGTTTCCGAGTCTGGTAATAGATGGTGCGATAAATCCAATGATGATCAGCGGAACAGAAAAGCTGATCAGCTGACCAAGAATATACTTCGATGTTACAACCACATTCAGTACTGCAGTCGTAATGGCAGATTCATCTATTATATTAAGAAGAAGTCCGATACAGATTCCAAAAGCCACGCCGACAAGCAGTCTGAAGGGCAGACTGTGTAGAAAAAAGTTTTTTTTCATAATAATCCCCCTTTTTCTGTCAATTATAATATATAATGATGTCATGGTCAAAAGGTATTTTATATCGAAACAGGAGAGAGTTATGTACAGAAAAATTTATCAAATTTTGGAAGAAACAGGAAAAGTAAAAACAGCAATGGTTTTAAACGGGAATCATAAGGGCGAAAAATGTCTGATAAAAGAAAACCATTGTTTATCATCCGATGAAAATACAGCAGATTTCTGGAAAAAATATGAAGCTGATCTGGCGGAGTGCCAGGAGACAAAAGTTGTTCATATGGGAGATGTAGATTTCTTTGTGGAAATTTATGTGAAAAATCCGCAGCTTATCATTTTTGGAGGCGGACATGTTTCGCAGCCTGTTGCAAAAATCGGAAAAATGCTGGGATTTCATGTGACTGTTATGGATGACAGAGAAGATTTTGTGACTTCAGAGAGATTTCCGGATGCCGATCGGCTGATCAAAGGCAGCTATGATAAACTTTCAGACAAAATACCGGCCTATGAAAATGCTTATTATGTGATCGTGACAAGAGGTCATCGCGGAGACAGTGCCTGTGCCAGACAGATCCTGAGACGCCCTTATACTTATCTGGGAATGATCGGCAGTAAAAATAAGGTAAAACTGACCAGAGAAAAATTACTCGGAGAAGGTTTCAGCGAAGAACAGCTCAACAGTATCCATGCACCGATTGGATTGCCGATCGGAGGACATATGCCGGCAGAGATTGCTGTAAGTATTGCTGCGGAGATCGTTCAGGAAAAGAACAGGTATGATGTTTCTTATATTGATGGAGCTGTGGAGGATGCTGTCAGGAAAAAAGAAAATGGAATTATGATCACGATCATATCCAAGAGTGGTTCTTCTCCAAGAGGGACAGGAAGTAAAATGTTTATTGATGAAGACGGGAATTCATATGGAAGCATCGGAGGCGGAAATGTAGAATTTCAGGCTTTGAAATATGCACCAGAAGCGCAGCATGGTGAAATCAGAAAATATAATCTGTCTAACCAGGGCGGTGCGAATCTGGGAATGATCTGTGGCGGCGAGGTGGAAGTCCTTTATGAATTGTTGTAGATAAACACAGAACCTACAGCGTTACTGTTCACATATCATTATCCCGCGAGATGTTTTGGCATGACTATGCCAAAATCCTGAGACACACAAGCTAAAATTCCATTGCCACAGGCAATCTGGAATGAATTCTGGCTACGTTACTGAGAACGGAGTGAACAGTAACCCTGCAGCAATTCCACGCAGATAGAAGAAAGCAGACAAAGCAGGACAAAACGCATACTTGAATTATCTGTAAGAATCGTGTATATTAATACATAAAGCGAACACAGAAAACACGAGGGGACAGAGCGTGTTTGATAAAGGAGGAAACTACTTATGAAGAAATCACTTTGGCTGGTTCTTGTACTGGGACTTGCATTTGCTGCTCAGGGATGCGGATTTGATCCTACTATTGATTCCAGCGTTATGATCGTTAAAGTAACACCAACACCGGAAGTCACACCTACTCCTGAGGCTTCAGAGGCAACACCAACACCGGAAGCAACACCAACGCCGGCAGCAGAGCAGACAGCCAGTGGTGTAAAAGTAGAAGTGAAATCCGATACCTATTATGCGTCATCAGAATTAAATCTTCGTTCTGATGCAAGTGCAGATGCAGATCTGATTTCAAGTGTGGCAGCCGGAACTCAGCTGAACAGTACAGGTGTATGCGAGAATGGATGGATTCGTGTGGATTATAATGGACAGACCTGTTATGCAAGCGGAGATTTTGTGACAACAACAGCTCCGGCAGCAGACGCAGGTGAGACTGCAGCAGATACATCAGCAGATACGTCTTATGATGAAAGTGCAGAATAATCTGATGATATAAAAATTTGTATCAGTCCTCTTTGAATATATTTCTATGAGAGGTACAATAAAGGCTTTTTTGGAAAAATGTTGACAGAAATGTATAAGTAAAAGCAGAAGCTGCAGGGGATAATGACCTGTCAGCTTCTGCTTTTTTTGTCTGAAAAATATGATAGAAATCTTTTTCGGTGTGTTGTTTATGAGGATTGCTGTAATACTGTAGAATGTTACTGTGGATAAATAAGTCTGTCCGGCTTGATATCATAAAGAACTTCATCCAGAAATTTTCCTGCCAGATATTTTGCCATAGGCAGATTCATATCCAGATAATTTCCGCAGTCTTTTGCAGATGCTCCCGGAACATTACCTTCAAAATCACGTATAAATTCAAAAGTCTCGATCATAAGCGGAACGATATCCTTGGACTCATAATCTCCATTTAAAAGAAGATAATTGCCTGTACGGCATCCCATCGGTCCCCAGTAGATCATTTTAGAGCCGAACTCTTTATGATTTCTCAGGAATGTTGCTGCCAGATGCTCGATCGTGTGAAGCTCAGCGGTATTCATCACAGGTTCTTCGTTAGGAGAAGTCATACGGATATCGAAGGTAGTGATCATACTGCCACCAACCGGATCCTTACGTGAAACATAAATTCCAGGCTGTAATTTGATATGGTCAATGGTAAAACTTGTTATTTTTTCCATTTTGGATTCCTCGCTTTCTTTTGCAGATATATTCTGACTGTTCATCAGTCTGTTGTTCCGGTTTCACTGCAAAAAGGGAAGGTACAGAACTGAACAGCCATATACATTTTAACAGGCAATCAGAAAGAAGTAAACACAGGAAACATTCACAATCTGAACATTTTGTGAAAAGAGTTGTTTTTTTTCTGAGATAGGTTATAATCAGATTGTTGTAAATGATTTCGGAGGTAAAGGAAAATGAAAAGAAAATTACTGGCAGCACTTTGTGTTACAGCTATGTCAGCAGGTTTACTGGCAGGATGTGGCAGCAGTGATAAAACAGAAGAGAGTACAAAAACAGAGGAAACAGCGAAAGAGGAGACTTCTTCTCAGGAAGAGACGGAGACAAAAGCTGCTTCTTCTGACAGTGATAATGTAGCAAGTGAAGAAGAGGCAGAAAAAGCCGGATTTTCTGATGGTTCTGATGAAAAGAGTGATTCTGCTGATACAGATTCTGAAAATAAAGATTCTTCAGACAGCAGTACAACCAGTGTGCTTCTGGATACTTCCAAAGAATTGACAGGAATTCATCACGCAGAGATTGAAGTAAAGGATTACGGTACGATTGATGTGGAACTGGATGCAGATACAGCACCGATCACAGTGACAAATTTCGTGAAACTCGCACAGGAAGGTTTTTATGACGGACTGACATTCCACCGTATCATGGATGGATTCATGATCCAGGGTGGTGATCCCAACGGAGACGGAACAGGTGGATCTGAAGAGAATATTAAGGGTGAGTTCAGCAACAATGGAGTAGACAATGATATTTCCCACACAAGAGGGACTATTTCCATGGCAAGAGCCAGTGATCCGGACAGCGCAAGCTCGCAGTTCTTTATTGTTCAGGCAGACAGTACATTCCTGGACGGCGATTATGCAGGATTTGGCCATGTGACAGAAGGCATGGATATCGTAGATGCGATCTGTAATGATGCGAATCCGACAGATAGTAATGGAACGATTCCTGCAGCAGACCAGCCGGTCATTACCTCTATTACGATACGGGAATAAAATAAGTAAGAAAAGAGAGAGTGCATATGCAGTTTGAGATAGGAGATATTGTAAGATTAAAGAAAAAACATCCCTGTGGCAGTTTTGAATGGGAAGTACTGCGTGTCGGAGCTGATTTCCGCTTGAAATGTTTAGGATGTGGACATCAGATCATGATTGCAAGAAAATTAGTTGAAAAAAATGTAAAAGAAATTCGGAAACCGCTTGATTTAGAATAAAACTTGTGTTAATATTTAGACTTGTGAAAAACTAATAATTCCTTGCTCTTTTTCAGAAAAGGGCCAGAGACCAAAAGGAGGTACAATTGCATGAACAAATATGAATTAGCACTTGTTGTTAATGCAAAAATCGAAGATGATGCCAGAACTGCTACAGTTGAGAAAGCGAAAGAGTATATCACCCGTTTCGGTGGAACTGTAACAGAAGTTGAGGACTGGGGTAAGAAAAGATTAGCTTACGAAGTCCAGAAAATGAGAGAAGGCTTCTATTATTTTATCCAGTTTGATGCAGACGCATGCCGGTTTATCAACCACCAGCAAATCATCGTCTTCATAAATAATCTTTATAGGAATATTCTCAGGAATAATTGCTAAATCCCGACGGGGACGAGACATCATAATAGTCACGACATCCTCCGGTTTCACCCGGTAATTGCTTTTTACCGGCTT
>OLSP01003297.1_pt1 | contig 11462 bp, 10 predicted proteins | sample 1672941 | NCBI WGS metagenome assembly OLSP01 (sample SAMEA3136739, study PRJEB25190) | human gut metagenome | reverse complement strand
TGCTATTTATTTGTTCCTAAACGTTCATCAATTTTACAATAATCTCTTGTATCATAACCATGATGATCACTTGAAAATACAGGATTAAAATAAATAGCATTTATCCCTAAATCTTCAAAATAATCCATAAAATCATTCAATCTTAAAATACGGTGTTCCACAATTCCATCATTATCACGAGGAGCCCCACAAAAATTAAGAGTATAAATTTGATAAAATACACTGTTATAAGTCCACATAACTATGCCTTCTTTCTTTATGTAATATTATTTCTTTTTTATAGTAATTTGGAACCAGATAAATAGAATCAAGCCCTTTAAAATAGAAGTGATGGAAATGCTCCACCAGATTCCGCTAAGTGCCAGTGGCGTTGCAGTCAGTGCAAGTGCCATCGGAATTCGAAGCAGATTCAAAGTAATTCCGGTAATGGAAGGCGGCAGTGTCCTGCCATAACCACAAAATGCACCGGAGGTTGTAATCTCCAGGCTGGTAAATAATTGAGAAAAACCAAGGATCATCAAGTAGCTGATTCCCATCGGGATAACATCAGGTTCTGTGATGAAAATCTTAAAAATCGGAGTCGGAAAGCATACCAAAAGTATGGTGCAGAAAAGACCCCACGGAAGTACGATTTTCAGAGCGGATCGATATCCGGCATGGATCCTGTCTTCTTTTCCGGCACCGTGATTCTGAGCAATAAAGGAATTGACGGCAGAGGCAAAACCATCTGAAGTCATCCAGGAAATCGATTCAATCTGCGCGCCGACTTTTTGTACGGCAACTGCAGCATCACCATATCCGGCAACCAGTCTTGCTATGGTCATGGAAATGCCAGTAAATACAAGACTCTGCAGACAGGAAGGAAGTCCGAGCCGGAAAATTTCTGAAGCTTTCTTAGAATCTGGAGCTTGCAGTAAATGAATATGGTGAAACAGAATCTGCTCTTGGCTTGCAAAAAATAAAAAAAGCAGTGTAACAACCATTTGTGCAATGATCGTCGCAATGGCTGCTCCCGTAACTTTTAATGCAGGAAATGCCGTTTCTCTTTGGCGAGAGCTTTTCCCACCAGCCATGTGCGGAACAGGTGGGTGTTGTAGGTGTTCAGCCGGAAGGCGACGGGGATGATGATTTCAAGCGCGTACACATCTGCGTACAGTCCGTTTTCAAGTTGCATGTAGCGGCACACCTCGTAGTCGTTAAGCACGTCCGGCTTGCGGATGGCTTTGATGGCGGCGTTCACTGCCGGGACGGTCGTATGGAACAGTCCGGCGATTTCGGTGGCGGTCATCCACACGTCGTTACCGGTTACGCTGACCGCCTTGTCCTCTATGATGATTATGTCACGTTTCATGGCTTTTCTTTTTAGATGGTGCAACCTGCAAATTCCTCGATGCCGTTCAACCTTGCGGCAAGGTTCTCCATGTCTTGGTTGAGCTTTTCTTTGGTGATTTTCGCGTATATCTGCGTCGTTTTTATGCTCTTGTGTCCCAGCATGGAACTGACCGTTTCGATGGGTACGCCGTTGGAGAGGAACACCGTCGTGGCTGCCGTGTGTCGGCTCTGATGCCACGTGATGTGCTTGGTGATGCCGCAACGCTTGGCGACGGAACGGATTCCGGCAAGGCACGTGTTGTAGTGGGGAACGGGGAAAATCCTGCCGTTCCCGCACAGACCCCGGTATTTGTCGATGATGCGCTTTGCGATGTCGAGCAGGCGGATATTGGACACCACGCCCGTCTTCTGGCGGTTGATGTTTATCCACTCGTGTTCGTCGAAGTAGGTATGGATGTTCTCTTCCGTCAGGTTGCGCATGTCGGCGAACGACAGGCCCGTGAAGGCGCAGAACAGGTAGAGGTCGCGGTAAAGCTCCTGCTTGGCGTTTTTCAGCCTGCCCTCCATCAGCAGCCGGATTTCCTCTTTCGTCAGGAAACTGCGTGTCGTTTCCTCCTTCTTGATTTCATACTCCCGGAATGGGTCGCGTGTGAGCCACTCGTTGTTGATGGCGATGAACACCATCGTCCGCAAGGGGCAGACATACAGCCACACGGTGTTGGTGCAGCAGTGCTTGTCCGTGCGCAGGAACATCTCGAAGTCGGAGATGAAGGCGGGCGTAAGCTCTTTCAGCGCGATGTCCTTCACGCGGTAGCGGATGGTGAGGAACTCTTGCAGGTGCTTGTAAACGGTCCTGTACTTCAGGAGCGTGCCTTTGGCTTTCATGCCAGCATCCACCTGTTTCTCGTAGTCTTCGTTGTGCTGCCGGAACACCTGCATCAGCGTGTGATAGCGATGTTCCAGTCCGAGAAAGGCGTTCTTGACCTTCTCCGCCGTGACGAAGTTGTCACGCTCCATGATTTCCTGATAGTGTTTGTTGATGCGCACACGCATCTTGTCGAGCATGCGGTTCGTTTCGAGTGCCGCCGAGCTTCTGCCCGTGACACGTCCCCCTTTGGTGTCCCACAGCTTGGGATCGACGGTCAGTTTGCAGCTGAACTGCGTTTGGCTGCCGTCCACCGTAATGCGTCCCATGACGGGTACTGTCCCGTCCTTTTTCACTACCTGACGTTTGAGGTAGTAGATTACTGAAAATGTACTCTTCATCGTCCTTATTTTTTTAGGTTCAAAATTAGTTGGTGAAGAGTCCGTCGCCGGTACGCAAAACGGGGAGGAACGGCGCAATCTTTTTCCGTAACCGGATTTGTTGCGTGAGTTGTCAGTAACTCACTAATCCTTAACGCCTTGTTTCGTTATCCGTGTCCGTTTGTCGCCATTCCGTGCATGGTTACGGACAAGTAACGTAGCGGCGTCCTGATTTGGCTTCAGCGGTGATTGCGATGGCTTCACGAATAATCGGAAGCACGACTGAAACCCTTGTAACTCAATTCTATCACTATATCTTTCCGCATTTCTCTTTTTTGTAGTAACTTTGTCACCCAAAGAATCAATTAATCAATAAAGATCATATCATGCTTGCATATACATATATTGAAAAAGGCAAATTTGGTTTAACAGAAAAACCGAAACCGAAAATTACGGATGCACGGGATGCGATCGTGCGTGTGACCCTGGGTAGTATCTGCACCAGTGACCTGCATATCAAGCACGGAAGTGTACCCCGCGCAATACCCGGAACAACCGTCGGACATGAAATGGTAGGTGTCGTCGAAGAAGTGGGAACAGGTGTCACATCTGTCAAACCCGGAGACAGAGTAACCGTGAACGTCGAGACTTTCTGTGGAAAATGCTTCTTTTGCCAACACGGATATGTCAATAATTGTACCGACCTCAACGGTGGCTGGGCTTTAGGCTGCCGTATCGACGGAGGACAGGCGGAATATGTCAGAGTACCCTATGCCGATCAAGGACTGAATCGCATTCCCGACACGGTCAGTGACGAGCAGGCTCTGTTTGTCGGAGACATACTTGCCACAGGTTTTTGGGCTACTCGCATCTCGGAAATTACGGAGAAAGACACGGTCCTCATCATCGGTGCAGGGCCTACCGGAATTTGTACTTTACTCTGCTCGATGCTGAAGAACCCGAAGCATATCATTGTCTGTGAAAAGTCTCCTGAAAGGGTTCGGTTTATCCGTGAACATTACCCTGACGTATTGATCACGACTCCTGATAACTGTAAGGAGTTTGTACTCAAAAACAGTGACCACGGCGGAGCAGATGTTGTTCTGGAAGTGGCAGGGAGCGAAGACAGTTTCCAGATGGCGTGGGAATGCGCTCGTCCAAACGCGACAGTCACAATCGTGGCTCTTTACGATAAACCTCTACTTTTCCCTCTGCCTGACATGTATGGTAAGAACCTGATTTTCAAAACCGGTGGAGTAGACGGTTGTGATTGTGCTGAGATTCTCCAACTGATTGAGGAAGGCAAGATAGACACCACTCCCCTTATCACCCACCGCTTTGCATTGAACGAGATCGAGGAGGCTTATCGAGTTTTTGAAAACAAACTGGACGGTGTAATCAAGATTGCTATTTATTAAAAGACTTGTCAAATGCCTGTTATCGAAATATCTTCTTTATCTCATCCCGGAGTCGAGATGTTCTGTACACTCACCGAAGCTCAGTTGCGCAATCGTATCGAGCCAGACAAAGGTATTTTTATCGTAGAAAGCCCAAAGGTTATCACGAGGGCTCTGGATGCCGGCTACGAACCTTTAGCCATTTTGTGCGAGCACAAGCATATCACAGGAGATGCTTCCGATATCATTGAACGTTGTAGCAACGTGCCTGTCTATACAGGAGAAAGGGAGTTGCTTGCGACATTGACCGGCTATGTCCTGACACGCGGTGTCCTTTGCGCCATGCGTCGTCCTGAGCCACGCGGCATGGAAGATGTATGCCAGAAGGCCCGACGCATCGTCGTAATCGATGGGGTTGTCGACACAACCAATATCGGTGCTATTTTCCGTTCGGCGGCGGCTCTTGGAATTGATGCCGTATTACTGACACGCAACTCTTGTGACCCATTGAACCGTCGCGCAGTCAGAGTGTCAATGGGGACAGTCTTTCTTGTGCCCTGGACTTGGATGGACGGTTCTCTTGGCGACTTGGGAAGACTGGGTTTTCGTACGGCAGCCATGGCACTCACAGACAATTCTATTTCCATCGATAATCCTGTCTTGGCAACCGAACCCAGATTGGCAATCGTGATGGGGACTGAAGGGGACGGACTTTCGCAGGAAACGATTGCCGCAGCCGACTATGTTGTCCGCATCCCCATGTCGCACGGTGTCGATTCACTTAATGTGGCAGCCGCAGCGGCCGTGGCATTTTGGCAACTTCGTGCTCCGAATCCACAATAATTCCCCGATTGCATATCGTTCACCTACAACCATTGTAAATAGATTCAATTATGATTACTTTTGCCATCCTATTAAAAAGCGAAAGATCATGGCAGACAACTATCTGGAAAAGAAATACGAAGAATATAAATCCCGCAAGGAGGGACGTACGAACCATCCGTACAATGGTAGGAAAACAACCGTTATCCACAAAACCAGGAGAGTCTTTGTAACAGGAGGTGCGGAAGGTATAGGCAAAGCGATCGTAAGAGCTTTCCGTTCCGCCGGACACCGCGTGGCGTTCTGCGACCGTAACGAAGCGGCGGGAAAAGAGACAGCGTTGCAGACCGGAACCTCTTTTTTCCATGTTGACGTAAGTGACCAAGAAGCGCTAGAGAACTGCATGCAGCAGATTTTCAAGGAATGGGGCGATATCGATATCATAATCAACAATGCGGGAATCAGTTGTTTCTCCCCTATCACGGAAACCGGTGTGGAAGATTTCGACCGGATATTATCCGTGAACTTGCGTCCGGTTTTCATCACTTCCCGCAGATTGGCCATTCACCGCCAATCACAGGAGGCACCCAATCCGTTCGGACGGATCGTCAATATCTGTTCCACTCGCTATCTGATGAGCGAACCCGGCAGCGAAGGTTATGCGGCATCCAAAGGCGGTATCTATTCGCTGACACACGCCCTTGCACTATCGCTTGCCCAATGGCATATCACGGTCAACTCGATTTCGCCGGGCTGGATCGAGACGCGCGACTACGAACAGCTTCGCCCAGAAGATCACGCCCAACATCCGTCGGGGCGAGTAGGTAAACCGGAAGACATCGCCCGTTTGTGCCTGTTCATCTGCCAGGAGGAAAATGATTTTATGAACGGCGAGAACGTAACGATCGACGGAGGGATGACAAAGAAAATGATCTATATCGAGTGACAATAGCTATACCATAGGCATGACACAACCGTTACATAGACATGGCACAACTGTTACCATAGCATGAAACTGTTGTTTCCTCGGCATGGTACAGTCGTTTCATGCCGAGGAAACAACAGTGCCAACGGCATGAAGAAATCGTGGCACAACTATAAAAGATCATCAAAGCCGGATTCCTTTTCTATTTCCATATACACTCCAGAGACAGGATGAATAAACCCCAAGTATTCGGCATGCAGATACAAGCGGTCTGCCTTCCTGCCATACAACTCATCCCCTACTATCGGGGCATTCAAGCCAAGCGGATGGGCCGAATGGACACGCAACTGATGTGTGCGCCCGGTTTTCGGTATGAAAGAAATAAAAGTACGCCCCGAATCATAATGCAGCACAGTATAATCAGTCACGGCAGGTTTTCCGTGAACCGCATCGACCACCTGCCGCGGCCGGTCTTCCGGATCCGGGCGGAGGGGGAGTTCAATATGACCTTCTTTTTTCTCCACAATGCCATCCAACCAAGCAACATATCGTTTACACACCGTCCGGTTCTTGAACTGTGCCTGCAAGTTCTGGTGCACTTCTTTCGTCTTGGCTATAAGGATCAGGCCGGAGGTCGCCATGTCAAGTCGGTGCACGATCATCGGTCCGGTTGCTTCGGGATACATCCGTCGCACTCGCCCGTAGACGGAATCGATATCCGATTTTCCGGGGACTGACAACATGCCGGCCGGTTTGTTCACTACCGACAACCATTCGTCTTCATACATGATTTCCAACTCCGTATCCCGGTGCATATCCGTTTCCAACGGGTTTTCCTCGACGTGTAGGCCTTGTAGCATATGCTTCAGGATCGGTCCGCATTTCCCTTTGCAGGCCGGATAATAATATCCATGACGGCGGATCTCGTTTTTCGGAGAATCTCCCCACCAGAATTCAGCCATAGCAAGAGGTTGCCAACCGTTCCGGTAGGCATATTGCAGGAGCTTGGGAGCCGCACACTCACCTGCACCTGCCGGTGGCGTCTTTTGGACGGTATCTTTAAACAAGTTGCACAAATCCCGTTCCTCCCCGCGGGCGTTCAACATGCGGAATTGTTTGAAAAGCCATTGTTGAAGGGCAGCCGAACGGGTCTTGCGTTCTGCTTTGAGGCGTTCGATTTCCGTCTCGAACACCTCTACTTCCGCTTGGAGGGAGGCAAGGTGATCTTTCCAATATTGTTTCTGCCGTTTCAGTTCCGCTTTCTGGAACTGGCTTTCACGGATCAGCTGCTCCGAATCTACCCGTGTGACGGTCGAACGCAACCGGTCACGTTCAACCTTAGCCGCTTTCATCCGTCCCCGTATATCATCCAAAACCTGTCCGGCAAGGATCGTCTCGTCAGCCAACCGTTGCTTGCAATCTTTATATCGCACATCTGCCTGCAACTCCTCGATCCGCCTGTTGATTCCCGATATCTGTTCTTCTTCGATTCTGAAAAAGCCATCTGGCTCTTGCACGTCATAAACCGGAGGCACGAAATAAGTGTGTCGATTCTTCCCTGCCAGGATGCCAGAGAAGGCTGCCAGATAGCCGACTTCCCCCTCTCCTGTACGGACAATCAAAACGCCAAACATCTTCCCTTTCCGCAGTTCTCCCTGCCATTCTCCCTTTGTCGACAAATAGCGCCCGACCTCGCCCGCTGCCGCCACACAAAGGGGATGCGGGGTATAATGGAACGGATAGGTAAACTTTTCCGGCAGAGAGAGAAGAGAAATAGAATCTGCAAAATAGTGAAGTTTGTTCATGCTTTTTCCGAATCAAAACGTTTTATCCGGCAAAAGTAAAGGATTTTTTTGGACAGCTCCGTTTTATCCAGTAGATTTGTAACCATCAATTTTAGACCAATTAATAATTAGCGTTTTAACAGACCATGAACAGACTCATCATCGCCTTGTTAGGCTCCGTCTTGTATTCCGGCACAAGTATGGCTCAGAAACAGACCTATTTTACCAATCCTGTTATTCACGGGGATGTCGCCGACCCGTCCATCCTGAGGATCGACGATACTTATTATGCAACGGGGACTTCCTCCGAATGGGCTCCCTACTATCCGGTATTCACATCTAAAGACCTAGTCAACTGGAAACAGACCGGACACGTATTCGAGCAGCAGCCGGAATGGACCAAGTCGTCGTTCTGGGCTCCGGAATGGTATTATCATAACGGTAAGGTTTATGTATACTATACCGCACGAAAGAAGTCGAACAACACTTCCTACATCGGAGTAGCCACCTCCGACTCTCCGACAGGCAAATTCAAAGATCACGGACCGGTTGTCGAATTCGGAACGGAAGCGATCGATGCTTTTATCCTCGAAGACAAGGGTGATTTATACATCAGCTGGAAAGCCTACGGACTGGACAACCGGCCGATCGAACTTCTCGCCAGCAAGTTGACTCCGGACGGGTTGAAATTGACCGGCAAGCCGTTCAGCCTGCTCCGAGACGACGAACGTGTGGGGATGGAAGGACAGCACTGGTTCAAAAAGAACGGTTACTACTATCTGATCTATGCGATTAATGGTTGTTGCGGTCCCAATAGCGACTATGCCGTAGCTGTCGCCCGCTCGAAGAAGCTCGAAGGGCCTTATGAAAAGTATGAAGGAAATCCGATCCTGCACGGGAGCGACGAGATACAATCTATCGGTCATGGCACACTGACGACGACGCCTGACGGACGTATGTTTTATCTATGTCACGCCTATTCGGAAGGCAGCGATTTCTTTCTAGGGCGTCAGCCCCATCTCCAGGAGTTGCGTTTCGGAGAGGACAACTGGCCTTATTTCGTTACCGGCGAATATGCCCGCTTGGTACAACCGATGCCTTTTGCCGATTGCGTGCAAGAGCCGGTAACCGGTTTCTTCGACAATTTTGCCGACCCGAATCTGCGCCCGGAATGGAGTTGGAATTATCCGTACTCGAATGTCCAAGCTAAAATCGAAGCGGGCAGACTGTGGCTGAGTGGTTCTCCCAAGCCGGAATGCAAGACAGGAGAGGCACTTTGCCTTCGTCCTGCATCTTCGGGCTACACATTGGATGCCGGCATAACAAACCAAAATGGCAGTTGGAAAGGGATCACGCTTTACGGGGATAATAGCTATTATATCGCTTACGGCCCGGTCGGCGACCGATTGCAAATAAAGTTGGTTCGAGAAGGGAAGGAACAACAGTTGGCCGATCTGCCACTGCCCAGCATGGCATTGCATCTGCGCATGCAGGTGAAAGAAGGACTCCCCTATCAATTCGCCTGGAGTAAAGACGGCAAGCAATGGACTCCGGTGAACCACGGTCTATCGGAAGAAGCCATACGCTCACTTATTCGCTGGGATCGGGTGGCACGTCCGGGACTTTACCATGAAGGAGACGAAAAGGCACCTGCCGTATTTGAATATTGTTCTTTATCTTATCAGTAAGAATTAGAAACCGGCATTTGCCAGGTTTCTCAGAATATCTTCATAGGGGATGACAGATGACTTGCGCAACAAGACTCCATCATCCCCATGCATATTTCCACAGACAGGCAAGCACAGACTTAGGCACGGGATTCCCGGCAGATCTGAGCTGGAGCCTTTACTGTATTCCCAAGTCTCATCGGGTTCTGCTTCATGTACAAACACGCACGAAGTACCGCTTGCTTGAAGTAATTCGACAATGTGATAACCGGTTATTATATCAAAACCATGATCGTTTTCGATAGAGAAAGCAGCTTCATCTTCCCAACCTTCATTCGTGACATCAAGCACGAGAGCCTTACCTACCAGACATTCCATTCGGCCTAACATCTGCATGATTTCGATGGCTCCTGCCGAGTCTTTCTCTTCATCTCCCGTGAAAGCGACCAGAACGGATTCATCCAGTTCGCCCCGCAACATCAGGTCGATCACGGCAGCATTGGTCGCACTATTGTCGAACGTGCCCTTCCAGCAAAGTTCGTCTTCGTCTTTGGCAAAACAATTTTTATAAACGCAATCAACATGGGATGAAACAAGCGTCCGGTAAGTATTTTCTTCTTCCATCGGCTTTCCATACAGCAAAGAAAGACTTCCCTCGCCCAACAATTCATAACCCGAATTTTCCAACAAGGCTTTTATCTCATGTATCCGGTCTTTCTTCCGAAACTGTTTTCCGTCATCCTTACAATCCACCGTCAACCGTTTCAACAATTCTGCATATTCCATATATCCCTTCTTCCTATAAAACTACATTAAAAACTCTTCCGATCAACAAATATATGGCAGAAACAACAAACCCGCACATATTTGGTATTTAAACTTGGAAGATAATGTTGATTATGCCTAAATTTGTAGAAAAGAACAGACTCAATATGCCATCAACCCGTATCCGACAAGAACAGGAGATCGTCGCACAGATGGTCCGTATCTATTGCCGTCAGAAAGAAAAGCACACGGATTTATGTCCGGATTGTAAAGAACTTTTGCAATATGCTCATGCACGACTGTCTCATTGTCCTTTCGGAGAGAAGAAAACAACATGCCGGTTATGCCCTGTTCATTGCTACAAACCGGATAGGCGCAAGAAAATGCAGGAGGTCATGCGTTTTACTGGCCCCAGAATGATATTATATCATCCGACAGCTGCTATCCGGCATCTGCTACAAGAATTTTTTCATAAATAGAAATCCATTGTTATTAAAAATCCATGCTACAGAAAATAAATTGGTCTGCAATTAGTCCTGATGAATCAGAAAAGCTAAAAAACGAATTGGTAGAAGTATGGGAGGCCTCCGTTCGAAGCACCCACCGTTTTCTGACCGAAAAGGATATCCGGTTCTTCAAGCCGTTAATCCGGAACAAATATATTCCGGTTGTCGAATTATACACCATCCGAAATGGACAAAACCGGATAGCTGCATTTATGGGGCTAAGTGACGAATTAATCGAAATGCTTTTCGTCCATCCGGAAGAACAAGGAAAAGGGTACGGCAAGCTGTTAATCGAATTTGTCATTCACCACAAACAGATATTCAAAGTAGACGTCAACGAACAAAACGAAAAAGCTACTTCTTTCTATCTGAACAGAGGATTTGATATTGTCGGAAGAGATGAAACCGATCCAAACGGCAATCCATTTCCGATCCTGCATCTTTCGCTCAATGAAACAATCGTGCAGGCTTCAGACAGTTCCTTCGAAATCCGGCAAATCTTCCGCCATAAGAAACGTTTCCTCGATCTTCTGTTGTTGGCCGATGAACAGGAATCGATGATAGACCTTTATCTCGAACGGGGAGAAATGTTTGCTTTGTACGATCAAAATATCCTAAAAACTATTTGTGTTGTCACGGATGAAGGTGGCAAAACGATCGAACTCAAAAATATCGCAACCGATCCACAATATCAGAAACAGGGATATGGCAAAAGATTGATCCGATTTATCTCCGAACATTATGCGGGGAAATATGACACTCTGCTTGTCGGCACAGGTGAAAGTCCGCTGACCATCCCTTTCTATGCACAGAACGGATTCAAATACTCGCATCGTATCAAGGATTTCTTTACCGACAATTATGATCATCCTATATACGAAGACGGCAAGCAACTAGTGGATATGGTCTACTTACGAAAAGAACTTTCCAAGTCCAAGTAACAAAGTAGTAACAAAATCAATTCAGTAAAATCCGATTGTTTCAAAAATAAACAAACAAATACTTGCATAGTAAAAAAG
>OLSP01003293.1_pt1 | contig 11488 bp, 8 predicted proteins | sample 1672941 | NCBI WGS metagenome assembly OLSP01 (sample SAMEA3136739, study PRJEB25190) | human gut metagenome | reverse complement strand
GCTGCGCCATACGAACGAGCATCTCGACCGCGAGGCCTTCTCCGGCGCGGTGGAGGCCCTGCTGCAGGCGCGCTGCATCTATGTGCTCGGCGTCCGCTCCTCTGCGGCTCTCGCGAGCTCCCTGAGCTATTACCTGCACTATATGTTTGAAAACGTCCGACTCATCACGACGCCGTCGACGAGCGAGGTCTTTGAGCAGCTCGTCCGCATCTCGCCGCAGGACGCCGTCATCGGCATCAGCTTCCCGCGCTATTCCACGGCGACGGGCAAGGCGCTGCAGTACTGCCGCGAGGCAGGCGCGCAGGTCATTGCCCTGACGGACTCCGAAACGGCCCCCATCGCCCGCAGCGCGCACTATCTGCTCACGGCCAAGAGCGACATGGTCTCGCTCGTGGATTCGCTCGTCGCGCCGATGAGCGTTGTCAACGCCCTGATCGTCGCGCTGACGTCCCGCCGCAAGCACGAGACCGCGCAGACGCTCGAGCGTCTGGAGCAGGTCTGGGATCAGTACCATGTCTATGAAAAAGTCCACATTTGACGCCGTGATCGTGGGCGGGGGAGCGGCAGGGCTGGTTGCCGCAGTTCAGGCCTCCGCGCGCGGGCGTAGGATCCTCCTGCTCGAAAAAAACAGCCGCTGCGGCAAAAAGCTCCTCATCACCGGCAAGGGCCGCTGCAATGTCACAAATGCCTGCACCGCCGAAGAGGCGCTGAAAAATATTCCGCGCAACGGGCGCTTCCTCTACAGCGCCATGGCGGCCTTCCCGCCGGAAGCGGCAATGGCCTTTTTTGAGCAGGGCGGCTGCCCGCTCAAGGTCGAGCGCGGCAACCGCGTGTTTCCCGTCTCGGACCGCTCCGCCGATGTTCTGAACGTGCTGGAGCGCGCGCTGCAGCGCGGCGGCGTCGAGCGGCGGCAGACGACGGTGACGGGCCTTTCGATCGCGGACGGCGCGATAAACGGCGTTCTGGCCTCGGACGGCCCGGTCGCATGCAGCACGGTGCTGCTGTGCACCGGCGGCGCGTCCTATCCGCTGACCGGCTCGACCGGCGACGGCTACCGTCTGGCGGAGCAGGCCGGGCACACGATCCAGCCGCCGTGCGGCTCGCTCGTGCCGCTCGTGAGCCCGGATGAAGCCTGCGCCGAGATGCAGGGCCTGTCCCTGCGCAACACGGGCGTGCAGCTCCGCGACGAAAAGGGGAAAACGGTCTATCAGGACTTCGGCGAGCTGCTGTTCACGCATTTCGGCGTCTCCGGCCCGACGGTCCTGTCGGCCTCGGCGCATCTGAAGCCGGGGAAGTCCTATTCCCTCGTGCTCGATCTGAAGCCTGCGCTGGACGAGGGAAAGCTTGATGCGCGCTTCCTGCGCGATCTCGAGGCCTATGCCAACCGCAGCATGGAAAATGCGCTGGCAGACCTCTTCCCGCACTCCATGATCCCCGTGCTGCTGCGGCGCGCCGGCATCGACCCGGCGCTGCGCGCCAATTCCCTGACCAGGCAGCAGCGGCGCGCCCTGCTCGAGGAGACGAAGCGCTTTGTGATCCCCATCTCCGGCACGCGGCCGGTGGAGGAGGCCATTATCACGCGCGGCGGTGTCAGCACAAAGGAGATCGATCCGCGGACGATGGCCTCGAAGCTCGTGCACGGCCTGTATTTTGCGGGCGAGCTCATCGACTGCGACGCCTATACCGGCGGCTTCAATCTGCAGATCGCATGGGCCACGGCGCATGCGGCGGCACAGGTACTGTAATAGAATAATGTGCGTAAAACAGGGACTGTGCAGCGAGCACTGCGCGGTCTCTGTTCACTTTTTTCAGTTTTTCCGCTGCGGAGACTGCAATTTTTGGACGTTTAGCAGAGAATCCGGCACAATTTGAAGTTGACAAGAATTTTATTTTCGAGTATAATATTTCTCAGTATTTGAATGGGAGAGCAGGATCCAACATGGAAAAGCAGCATTACAGCATCGCGATCGACGGCCCCGGCGGCGCAGGAAAGAGCACCATTGCGCGCAGAGCCGCGGCGGAGCTTGGCTTTGTCTATGTCGATACCGGCGCGATCTACCGCGCGGTGGCCTGCGCGGCCCTTTTCCACGGCATCGATCCGTCGGATGAAGATGCCGTTTCGGCTCTGCTCCCGTCGCTGCAGCTTGAGCTCCGTTGGACGGAGGACGGCGTGCAGCACGTCTGGCTGAACGGAGCCGATATTTCCTCCGAGCTCCGCACGCCCGCAGTCTCCACGGCGGCCTCCCGCGTTTCGGCCCTGCCGGTCGTGCGGCAGTTCCTGCTGGAGCAGCAGCGCGTGGTCGCCCGCACGCATGACGTGATCATGGACGGGCGCGACATCGGCACGGTCGTTCTGCCGGATGCCGATGTGAAGATCTTTCTGTCCGCCTCGCCGGAGGTGCGCGCACGCCGCCGCTGGCTCGAGCTGCAGGAGAAGGGTGCGCCGGATACCTATGAGGCCGTCCTTGCCGATCTGATCGCCCGCGATGAACGGGATTCCAACCGCGCCATTGCGCCGCTCCGCCCCGCGGATGACGCCGTGCTGCTCGATACCTCCGGCATGACGCTGCAGGAGAGCATCGACGCGATCTTAAAGCTCATTCGGAAGAAGGTCACAGTATGAGCGGTTTTCCGCAGAAATTCTACCATGCAGTCTTCTGGCCCATCCGCATCCTCATGGGCTTCGCGCATCCGATTGTCCATGTCCGCGGTCTTGAAAATATTCCGGACGGCCCCGCCGTCATCTGCTGCAATCACAGCTCGTTTTCCGACGCGATCTGGGTGATCGTCTGCTCTCATCAGAAGCGCATTTTCCGCACGATGGCAAAAAAAGAGCTGTTTTCCCACCGCGTGCTTGGCTGGTTCATTACAAAACTCGGCGCTTTCCCGGTCGACCGCGAGGCCAACGATATCCATGCCGTGAAAACGGCGCTCGGCGTGCTGCGCGAGGGGGACAAGCTCCTCATCTTCCCGGAGGGGACGCGCGTGCGCGAGGGCGATGTTTCCCACCCGCATGTCGGCGCCGTGACGTTCGCCTGCCGGACGGACGCGCCGATCGTTCCGGTGTTCCTGACGCGCAAGAAGCGCTTCTGGGCGCCCCTGACACTCGTGTTCGGCGAAGCCTATCATCCGCAGTTTGAGGGTCGCCGCCCGTCGTCCGATGAGCTCGAGCACCTGACGCAGGAAATGATGGATAAGTGCTATGCACTCGGAGGCATGCAATGTCCGTCCGCGTAGCTGCTTCGGCCGGGTTCTGTTTCGGGGTCGACCGCGCGGTCGGTCTGGTGGAGCAGACCGTGCGCGAAGGAAAGCGCGCCGTCACGCTCGGGCCGATCATCCATAACCACCACGTCGTGCAGCATTTTGCCGCGCTCGGCGTGCGGGAGATCGCCTCTCCCGAGGAGGTCCCGGTGGGAAGCGCCGTCATCATCCGCTCGCACGGCGTCTCGCGCGCCGTCTATGAAGCGCTGCAGGCGCGCGGGCTGGAGATCATCGATGCAACATGCCCGTTCGTCAGCCGCATCCACCGTATCGTACAGGAGGCTGAGGCAAACGGCCGCCAGCCGCTCATCATCGGCACGCCGGAGCACCCGGAGGTCGTGGCCATCGCAGGCTGGTGCAGGCATCCGCTCGTCTTTCCGGACGGCGAAGCCCTGCAGAAATGGCTCGATGACGACCCAAAACGACACGATCTGCCATTTACCATGGTCTCACAGACCACAAGTACGCAGTTTTTATGGGATTCCTGCAAGAAAATCGCAAAAAAAGTGTGTACAAATCTTGAGTTTTTTGATACAATATGCAAAGCGACCGAAAATCGACAGGCGGAAGCCGCTGCGCTGGCTGCGCAGTGCGACGCCATGATCGTGGTCGGCGACCGGAAAAGTTCCAACACCGGGCGTCTGGCGCATATCTGCGCCGCGCATTGCCCGCAGGTCTTCCTTGTGGACAACGCGTCAGAGCTGGACCTGCCGAAGCTTCGGCAGGCCGGAACCATTGGCATCACAGCAGGAGCTTCGACGCCTGCGTGGATAATAAAGGAGGTCAACCACACTATGAGCGAAATCAATACTACCGTTGATGCAGCTGCGGAGGAGAGCTTTGAGGAGCTTCTCGGCCAGGGCATCAAGACTTTAAATACAGGAGATAAGGTGCTTGGCACTGTTACCGCAATCGGAAACACCGAGATCCAGGTAGACCTGGGCACGAAGCATGCCGGTTACATTCCGTATGACGAAGTCAGCGCAGATCCTACCGTCAAGGCGGAGGATATCCTCAAGGTCGGCGATGAGATCGAAGTTTTTGTCGTTCGCGTCAACGATCAGGAGGGCACCGTGCAGCTCAGCAAGAAGAAGCTGGACGGCATGAAGGTCTGGGACGACGTTGAGGCCGCTGCCGAAAACAAGGACACGGTCGAAGGCGTTATCACCGAAGAGAACAAGGGCGGCCTCGTGGCCAATGTGAAGGGCGTTCGCGTCTTCATCCCGGCTTCTCAGACCGGTATCCCCAAGGGCGGCGACATGTCCGCGCTGAAGGGCCAGACCGTCAAGATGAAGATCACCGAGTTCAACCGTGCCCGCCGCAGAGTCGTCGGCTCCATCCGCATGGTCAATGCCGAGGCCCGTAAGGCTGCCGTTGAGAAGCTCTGGAGCGAAATCGAGGTCGGCAAGAAGTATCTGGGTACCGTCAAGTCCCTGACTTCCTACGGTGCGTTCGTCGACATCGGCGGTGTGGACGGCATGGTTCATATCTCCGAGCTGTCCTGGGGCCACATCCGCACGCCGGGTGAGGTCGTGAAGCCCGGTGATCAGATCGAAGTCTTCGTTCTGAAGTTCGATCCGGAGAAGAAGAAGATCTCCCTTGGCTACAAGACTCCGGAGATGAATCCGTGGAACCAGTTCCTCGCGAAGTACTCCGTTGGCGATGTCGTCACCGTGAAGATTGTCAAGCTGGTCGACTTCGGCGCCTTTGCCGAGATCATGCCCGGCGTTGACGGCCTGATCCACATCTCCCAGATCTCTGACCATCGTGTCGAGAAGGCTTCTGACGCCCTGCAGGAGGGCCAGGAGGTCGAGGCGAAGATCATCGACGTCGACACCGACCGCAAGCGCATCTCTCTGTCCATCCGCGCTCTGCTCGTTCCGCAGAACGACGAGGACTAAATTATTCCAATATCGCATTATATTTGGTGGAGCAGGTTTGCCTGCTCCACTTTTTTTCGTTTTGACGGAGAAAGACATGGATAATTAACCACGATATGCATCTTTTATGAGCCAACCGTGCGTGGAATATGCAGCTATCTCTGTGCAAAATAGACAAAAGTATAAGTTTTCTGTCCACATAGCAAAAACAAATGTACCAAAAAGAGAAGCCCTGTATTCCAGCTTCTTCCAACCGACGCTTGACGAATGCATGCGCATATGCTACACTACAAACGTACCACGAGCGGCCTTGTGCCCTCGGGGCATTCAAATTCCTGCCGGTGAGGAAGCCGGCCGGAAAATACTTTCAAAACAAAACCAGGGGTGGCATTATGATTCAACTTCATGAGAACAGCATCTATCTCGTAGACGGCCGTCCGGAGGAGAAGGCGTCCATTCCCCAAAACGAAGCGAGAAAGCAGACCATGGCATGGCAGATCCTGCAGGCGCACAACACATCCGGCGACCCGGAGCGCCTGAAGATCCGCTTTGATGCCATGGTTTCGCACGACATCACCTATGTCGGTATTATCCAGCAGGCGCGCGCCTCGGGCATGAAGGAATTCCCGATCCCGTATGCGCTGACGAACTGCCATAACAGCCTCTGCGCAGTCGGCGGCACCATCAACGAGGACGACCATGTCTTCGGCCTGTCCGCCGCGAAGAAGTATGGCGGCATCTATGTGCCCGCCAACCAGAGCGTCATCCATTCCTATGCCCGTGAAGAGCTCGCGCGCTGCGGCGCGATGATCCTCGGCTCGGACTCCCATACGCGCTACGGCGCGCTCGGCACGATGGCAGTCGGCGAGGGCGGTCCGGAGCTTGCCAAGCAGCTGCTCAAGAACACCTGGGACGTCAACATGCCCAAGGTCGTTCTCGTATACATGACAGGTGCGCCGCGCCGCGGCGTCGGCCCGCACGACGTTGCCATTTCTCTTGTGAAGGAAACGTTCGCCAGCGGTTTTGTCAACAACTGCGTGCTGGAGTTCTGCGGCCCGGGCATCGCAAATCTGCCCATCGATTTCCGCAACGGCATCGACGTCATGACGACGGAGACGACCTGCCTGTCCTCCATCTGGGAGACGGACGAGATCACGCGCGGCTTCTTTGAGACGCACGGCCGCCCGCAGGACTATGCCGAGCTGCATCCGGGCAGAGAAGCCTGGTATGACAAGATGATCACCATCGAGCTGGACAAGGTCGAACCGATGATCGCCCTGCCGTTCCATCCCTCGAACGCCTATCCCATCCGGGAATTCCTTGCCAATGCGAAGGAGCTGCTGGAGAAGGTCGAGCAGGATGCTGCCCGCCGCTTCCCGAAGGCCCATGTCAAGCTGACCGACAAGCTGCATGACGGCGGCGTCTGGGCAGATCAGGGCGTGATCGCGGGCTGCAGCGGCGGCCTGTTCGACAATATCACCGAGGCTGCCGACATTCTGCGCGGCGGCTCGACCGGCAACGGCGAATTCAGCCTGAACGTCTATCCGACGAGCGTCCCCGTTTCGCTTGCGCTCACGCGCAACGGCGCGACGGCACAGCTGCTCGAGGCCGGCGCGGTCATCAAGCCGAGCTTCTGCGGCCCGTGCTTCGGCGCAGGCGACGTCCCCGCCAACAACGGCCTGTCTCTGCGCCATACGACGCGCAACTTCCCGAACCGCGAGGGCTCGAAGCCCGGCGAGGGCCAGTTCGCCGCCGTGTGCCTCATGGACGCGCGCTCCATCGCCGCAACGGCTGCCAACGGCGGCCGCATCACGCCCGCGACGGACATGGACTATGTTGCGGAGCCGCAGCCCTATCACTTCGACCGTGCGGTCTATGACAACCGCATTTACTACGGCTTCGGCAAGGCCGATCCTTCCGTTGAGCTCGTCATGGGTCCGAACATCACCGACTGGCCGAAGATGTACCCGCTGACCGAGAACCTGCTCGTCGAGCTGGCCGCCGTCATCCACGACCCGGTCACGACGACCGATGAGCTCATCCCGTCCGGCGAGACGTCGTCCTACCGTTCGAATCCGCTGCGTCTGGCGGAGTTTACGCTCAGCCGCCGCGTGCCGGAATATGTCGGCCATGCGAAGGACATCGCCGCGCAGGAGGCCGAGCGGCGCGAGGGCAAGCTGCCGGAGCACCTGAAGGCTGTTCTGTCCGCCGTCGGCGACGCTGCCGCACTGGCCGGAACGACGCAGTTCGGCTCCGCCGTCTTTGCCAATAAGCCCGGCGACGGCTCTGCCCGCGAGCAGGCCGCCTCCTGTCAGAAGGTCCTGGGCGGCTTCGCCAACATCTGCTACAGCTATGCGACGAAGCGCTATCGTTCGAACTGCATCAACTGGGGCATCCTGCCGTTCACGATCGACGAGGGCACCCCGTTTGACTATGCCGACGGCGACTGCGTATTCGTCCCGGACGTCCGCCGCGCCGTGGAGGAGGCCCGCGAGGATATCCCCGCGAAGGTCATCCGCAAGGACGGCTCCGTTGAGGACCTGATGCTGCATATCCGCGGCCTGACGCAGGATGAGCGCGAGATCATTCTGGACGGCTGCCTGATGAATTATTACGCCGCGCGCATCGCGGACTGAATCCATAACATTCATAACTGACAGGAGGAGCAACAGCGTGGAAAAGATCAAAATGACGACCCCTCTGGTGGAGATGGACGGCGACGAGATGACCCGTGTCCTTTGGAAGATGATCAAGGACGAACTCATCCTGCCCTTTGTGGAGCTGAAGACCGAGTATTATGACCTCGGCCTGCTGCACCGCAACGAGACGAAGGATCAGGTGACGGTCGAGGCCGCCAACGCCACCCGCCGCCTCGGCGTGGCCGTCAAATGCGCCACCATCACGCCGAACAAGCAGCGCATGGTGGAGTATCCGCAGCTCACCGAAATGTGGAAGAGCCCGAACGGCACGATCCGCTCCATTCTGGACGGCACCGTGTTCCGCACGCCCATCTGCATCGACACCATCCATCCCGTCGTAAAGAACTGGAAAAAGCCCATCACCATCGCCCGTCATGCCTATGGCGACGTGTATAAGTCGGTCGACCTCTACACGACCGAGCCCGGCTCCGCCACGCTGACGTTCGTCGGCGAGAGCGGCGAGAAGAAGGAGCTTCTCGTGCAGAAGGTCGACGGCCCCGCCGTCTGGCAGGCCGCCCACAACAAGGAAAAGAGCATCCGCTCGTTTGCGCGCTCCTGCTTCCAGTATGCCATTGATACGAAGCAGGATCTGTGGTTCTCCACGAAGGACACCATCGCCAAGATCTATGACGGCGAGTTCAAGAAGGTCTTTGAGGAGGAGTTCGAGCACTACCGCGCGAAGTTCGAGGAGCTCGGCATTACCTACTTCTACACCCTCATCGACGACGCCGTTGCCCGCGTCATCCGCAGCGAGGGCGGCTTCATCTGGGCCTGCAAGAACTATGACGGCGACGTCATGAGCGACATGGTCTCCACGGCCTTCGGCAGCCTTGCCATGATGACGTCCGTGCTTGTCTCGCCGGACGGCACGACGGAGTATGAGGCCGCTCACGGCACCGTGACAAAGCACTATTACCGCCATCTGCGCGGCGAGGAGACCTCCACGAACCCGATGGCGACCATCTTCGCCTGGACGGGCGCCCTGCGCAAGCGCGGCCAGCTCGACGGCCTGACGGAGCTGGAGCAGTTTGCCGACAAGCTCGAGCAGGCCTGCTTCACGACCCTGAATCAGGGCACGATGACGAAGGATCTGGTCGGCCTCGTGGACGAGGGCGTGCAGGCGCATGCCGTAACGTCCGCAGCGTTCCTCGCTGCCGTCCGCGGCAATCTCGAAGCCAGTCTCTGACCGGCTCATGCAGGAGGGTTATGCAATGGATTTGCGCAAAGCAGCCACGGCGGGCACCATGGAGTCCAATGACATCATGGTCACGCTGGAGCCGGCGGAGGCCGGCGGCATTCAGATCGATCTGACCAGCAATGTTCTGCAGCAATTCGGCGCACAGATCCGCAGCGTCATCACGGAAACGCTCACGGAATACGGCGTGGAAAACGCCGCTGTGACCGCCGTGGACAAGGGCGCGCTGGACTGCACCATTCGCGCGCGGGTCACGGCCGCGCTGTTCCGCAGCGCCGGCTCTGCCGCGTATCGTTGGGAGGTCAAGTGATGTATATCAAAGACAGACTGCGCCGCAGTATGATGTTCGTTCCCGGCAATAACCCCGGCATGATCCGCGACGCGCACATCTATGGCGCGGACAGCATCATGTTCGACCTCGAGGACTCCGTGGCCTACACGGAGAAGGACGCCGCGCGTCTGCTCGTCTACAACGCGCTGCGCTCCCTGAATTTCGGCTCGCGTGAGACCGTCGTCCGTATCAACGATCTTTCGAGCGGCCTCGGCATCGAGGACCTCGAGGCCGTCGTGCGCGCCGGTGTGCAGGTCGTCCGCCTGCCGAAGACCGACTCCGCACAGGACGTGATCGACTGTGAGCGCGAGATCGCCCGCATCGAGCGCGAGTCCGGCATCCCCGTCGGCACAACCGGCATGATGGCGGCCATCGAGAGCGCCAACGGCGTTCTGAACGCGGCGGAGATCGCCCGCGCCAGCAACCGCCTCATCGGCATTGCCCTCGGCGCGGAGGACTACGTCACCGATCTGAAGACGACCCGCTCCGACGGCATTGAGCTGCTGTTTGCCCGGTGCATGATCCTGAATGCGGCCCGCGCCGCCGGGATCGCCGCGCTGGACACCGTCTATTCCGACATCAACAACGAGGAGGGCTTCCTCGCCGAGGCAATGCTCATCAAGAAGCTCGGCTTCGACGGCAAGTCCGTCATCAACCCGCGGCAGATCGAGCCGCTGCACCGCGTCTTCATGCCCAGCGAGAAAGATCTGAACAAAGCGCGCCTCATCATGGCCGCCATTGAGGAGGCCAACGCCCGCGGCAGCGGCGTCGCCAGCCTCAAGGGCAAGATGATCGACAAGCCGGTCGTCACCCGCGCGCGCCGCCTGCTCGACCTCTATGAGGCGGGCAGCAAGATCGATGAAGTGGAGGAGATTTGACATGCCGGACCTGCATCAAATTCCGCATCTGGACGAGATCGCGCACCACGGAGAATATCACGGCGTGGGCAAGCGCGTCACCGAGACGTTTGCCGACCGCTATCACCACCAGAACAAGGTCGTCCCCTCGCTGGAGGATGCCATTCGCCTGACGGGCCTGCGCGACGGCATGACCATCAGCTTCCACCACCATTTCCGCAACGGCGACCATATCGTCAATATGGTGCTCGATAAGCTTGCAGAAATGGGCTTCCACGATCTTAAGCTTGCAGCTTCGTCGCTTTCTGCCATTCACGCTCCGCTCATCCGCCACATTCAGAACGGCGTTATCACGCACATCGAAACGTCCGGTATGCGCGGCGAGCTGGCGGAGGCCGTCTCCCGCGGCCTGATGGATTGCCCGGTCGTGTTCCGCTCTCACGGCGGGCGCGCCTCTGCCATCCGCACGGGTGAGCTGCACATCGACGTCGCCTTCCTCGGCGCGCCGTCTTGCGACCCCTACGGCAATGCCAACGGTTACAGCCGCGATGACGACGAGGGCATTGCCTGCGGCTCGCTGGGCTACGCCCGCCCGGACGCTGCCTATGCCGACGAGGTCGTGATCATCACGAACCATCTCGTCGCCTATCCAAACGCTCCCTGGGCCATCCCGGAGGACGAGGTCGACTACGTCGTCGTCACGGACGACATCGGCGACCCAAAGGGCATCATGTCCGGCGCAACGCGCTACACGAAGGACCCGAAGGAGCTGCTCATCGCCCGCAATGCCGCCAATGTCATCGACGCGGCGGGCTACCTCTATGACGGCTTCTCCATGCAGATGGGCTCCGGCGGTGCTTCGCTTGCCACGGCGCGTTTCCTCCGCCAGAAGATGCTCGACCGCGGCATCCACTGCCGGTTCGCCCTCGGCGGCATCACCGGCCAGATCACGGCCATGCACGAGGAGGGCCTCATCGACCGCATCCTCGACGTGCAGAGCTTTGATCTCGATGCGGCCAAGTCCCTGAAAAATAACCACTTCCACCATCAGATCGGCGCAACGTATTACGCGAGCTATCTCGTGGACTCCGCCGTCGATCAGCTGGACTTTGTTGTGCTCTCTGCGCTGGAGATCGACACGGACTTCAATGTCAACGTTCTGACCGGATCGGACGGCGTCATCCGCGGCGCTATCGGCGGCCACCCCGACACGGCCGAGGGCGCGCCTCTCCCTGAACTATGCAAACAATGGTAAACTTAGCAAT
>OLSP01003291.1_pt1 | contig 11495 bp, 12 predicted proteins | sample 1672941 | NCBI WGS metagenome assembly OLSP01 (sample SAMEA3136739, study PRJEB25190) | human gut metagenome | reverse complement strand
TAATTATCGTTTAACCAGGTAAAAAGAAAATAAAACTGAAAGTAAAGATTAAATAGCAGAAAATCCTCCATAAGGCAGAATAGAAAAATGTTTCATAGAGGATTTTTCTTTATTAAAAAGTATGTGTGATCAAGAGATTATAAGCAATGCAGAATTAACAGTCGGGTAATTAAAAGTAAAATTTGATTTTTAAACAAGTTTTTATAAAAAACGCTTTTTACTGTAAAAAGAAAATATAAAAAAACATTGATTCAAATATTGACACATCTTGAGATAAAAGGCAGAAAAAATAAAATAAGTATAGCAATCAAGATAATGGAGACAAAGAGGATGGATTATTATTTTTCAAAATTATCTTCAACAGAGAGAAAACAGTATCAAAAGGTGATAACAGCAATTAAAAACAACGAAACAAATGTAAAGTTTTCAAACATCAAATATATCTGGATGAAAGAGGCATTAATACAAATCTCACAAGACGCTATGCACATGCAGTACATGGGAAACGTACCATTGACGCTACTCCAATAAACACGCCTGCCGGAACAACCGTTTTGTCATCTATTCGTCTGAATGGCAGTCTGGTATATACTACATATCAAGGTGGAACAACTGCACAGAGATTTCGTGAATATATGAAAGAATAATTGATACCGAGCCTTGAAAAAGAAGATGTTGTAATCATGGATAATATGCGTTCTCATCATGCCAAAATAGTGACAGAACTTTTGAACAAATCTGGTATTTCCTATCTGTATTTGCCACCATACAGTCCGGATTTAAATCCTATTGAAAAAATGTGGTCAAAAATGAAATCCATTCTCAGAAAGAGAAAAATCCGTATTGCATCTGAACTACCTGAAGCTGTAAAAGCGGCCTTAGAAGCTGTAAGCACAAATGATTGCAGAGGGTGGTTTCGTGCATGTGGTATTTGCATTAATTAAGAGGATCGCTATAGTACAACAGATTAAATTAGCTTACCGTTAATAAAATAAAAACAGCTTACCGTTAATAAAATAAAAACAGTTGACAAAATAGCTTTTTCTCGGTAACGTGGAGAAAAGGCTATTTTTTCTCAACAACATTATTTATAGGAAGGACAGGTGAATCTATGAAAAAAGCAACTTCAAAGTTACTATTATTTTTCTTTTGCATGAGTTTTCTGATGGTGATTCCTAAGAAAGCAAATGCAGCAGAAATCATTCCGGTCAACATCTCAGTAAAGTATGGTCAGACAGAAGCTCGGAAGATCTTTAACATGATCAATGAGATGAGGACAAGCAGTACCGATGCATGGTACTGGAATGAGGATGATACCACAAAAACTACGTGCAGTGCTCTGAGTGAGCTTGCATACGACTATGATCTGGAACGGCTTGCAATGAAGCGGGCAGCAGAAATTGCATTATCCTACAGTCATACCAGACCGAACGACGGAAGAAGCTTCAGCGTTTATTCAGAAGAAGGCATTACGAACTGGCGTGCATTGGGAGAAAATATTGCAGCAGGATATCTTTCGGCAGAAGCGGTAAATATGGGATGGCGTGAAGATAACGAGAATTATGTCGGACAGGGACACCGCAGAAATATGCTGAGTGCTGATTTTAACTGTGTTGGAATTGGTCATGTTTATTATAATGGCTATCACTATTGGGTAGAAGAGTTTGCATACAGAACGTCTGTCAATACAACAGGAACAGCAGCAAATGACAGTGAGCAGGTTACGGCTCTTTCAGTAGACAGCAGCAAGATTACAGGTTTTAAGGCAACATTTGATAAAACTTCGTACACTCTTCGTGCAGGTGAATCAACAGTAGCAAGTATTACAAAGTCCGGAATAACTGTTTCCGGTCAGTGGCCGGTAGAAGTGGACAGAATTGTGACAGATACGCTGACCATTTCGGTGGCGAATGCTTCCATTGCTTCCTATAATAATGGAAAAATTTCCGGACTTGCAGAAGGCACAACGACATTAACGGCATCCCTGTATGGGATGACAGCAGCAAATATGCCGACAGTCAGTGTGCATGAATCAGGAGATAAAGACAATACAGACAAAGATCAGAAGGAAACGGAAACAAAAGATTCGGACAAAGATCAGAAAGAAACAGAAGTAAAAGATCAGGACAAGAATCAACAGCAGACAGAAACTCCGAATACAAAACCGAATCAGAATCAGAAACCTCAGACAGTTAAGAAGACAACCAAAAAGATCAAACTGAACCGTAAAAAGCTGACCTTGAAGAAGGGCAAGACCTTTAAACTGAAAGTTACCTTAACACCGAAAGACAGCAAGGATAAGATTGTTTACAGGACTTCCAATAGAAAAATTGCGATAGTCAGCAAAACAGGAAAGATTAAGGCAAAGAAGAAAGGAAAAGTCAAGATTACGGTGATTTCCGGTAAGAAGAAAGCAGTTTGTACGGTAAAAGTGAAATAGGAAAGGAAGCAAATAGAATGAAAAAATGGAAAAAACGAATCATAATGACATTGCTCATAGCATTTGCTTTGAATTTTAGCAATGTAGCGACAATTACAACACAGGCAGCATCAAAGAATGTGACAGCACAGTATAAGAAACCAGTTTCAAAAATGCTCAAAAAATTTGATCTGTATTTTGGCTACAGCTTTGGGAAGGGCATGAAATTCAAGTATGACATCTATACGCGAACCACGATGGTATATTATAATAATCTGTTGTCCATTCATGGAAAATCTCTTGATTATGCCAAAAACAAATGTGCTGCAGATATGAAGCTTTATTTCGGAAACAAAAAAGTGAAACTGAAAAAATTTTCAGATTATACATGGAGACAGCCTTCCGATTTGATTGTAAACAAAGATAATGCGATTTGTTATGTGGGTGGAAATTGGGGAACAGGACTTCCGACAGGGAAGATTGTTAAGATTCTCAAAAACGGTAAGAAATACAGTGTTAGTTATGATGTGAATATGAAAGATACTTTGACAAATACTTATTATCGCTATATGGGAAGACTGAAAATAACTTTGAAGAAAGCAAAAAACAAAAACGGCTTTGTGATCACAGATATCAAAAGAGTAAGAACGGAGAATGTTAATATTTAAACTATAATGGTATCGTAATTTAAGACACTTCAAGAGACATTTCTTAATGAATCTGATATACCGTAAACACTACAGAAAGAAGGATTATAGTGTGAAAGAAAGCAGATGACAGCCCTAAATGGGCACACTTGAGATGAGTATCAGAAAAAAAGTAAAATGAATACATCAAGTGTTTCTGAAAAAAATGGGAACCGTGAAAAATAAGCAATAACAAGGAAAAAGGAGAGCGAAAGAAATGAAGAAAATCAAAAAAATCATGATGACGTTAACAATGGTGGCATTTATGTTTGGATTGGCAAATATTCGATCAGTGAAAGTACAGGCTGCCAGCCCGTCTATAGACAAGAGGGTAACTTATAATTTATACAAAGGTCAAGTGGGGTTTGGTAGTGTCTGGGTTCGTAATCCTGTTACAAATGCAAAAATAACAGGTTTAAAGAATTCGAATTCAAAAGTAATAGAAGTTACAGCAAGTGAAGATGACATGTATCCACATGTAGAAATAAAACTGGTCGGAGAAGGAACGACAAAAATTTCATTTCAGTATGCCGGAAAAACTCTGACGCAGAAAATTACGGTAAGGAAATACAAAAATCCGTGTAAGTTATTGAAAATTGGAAAGACGAATTACGCTAAATGTTTTAATAAATCAGGACATTACAACCATAATAAGCGAACAAAAAACGTTACCGGAAAGATAACCATAAAACCGAAAAAGGGATGGAAATTAAAGAAAATAGAAGTATTCAATATATACGATGGTGTAAAAAAGGTGAAGAATAATTCAAAAGTAACGTTATCTATTAAAGGCACGGGAACAGGATTATATGCATATTTCAAAAATGCAAAAACAGGAGTTGTGCAGAGATTAGAGCTTGGATATGGACGTGGAGGCTTTAAAACTGGAGAAAATATTTATGATTAAGTAAATGTAGCAGAATGAAGTATGCAAAAAAGCAATCAAAACAAGAACTTTGTTTTGGTTGCTTTTTTTCACCAGGTATAGTTTTGGGATACTAGACAGTGAAGAGATGGTGAAAAAATATGCAAAATCAGCAGATCAGAAAGTTGTAGCCCTGATACAGAAATGGCTGGCAAACAGATACAGTGAGTTTCAAACAAAGAAAACACATATGGATTTCAGAAGAACTCTATCATAAACTGGAAAGAAAAGATAGCGTACGCTTGCTTAAGAATATCTTGGAAATGATGGCAAAGGGAAAATACGATATCTATCTTGTAGATGATCAGGAAATACATCTTCCGCAGGAGGTATATTTCAGCTCCCTGAATGAATCAGCAATGTACATTATTTATCCTGGAAAGGGACCGACTGGAAACTGGTATGAATAACACTTGGCTATGATCGGAGAGTACAACGACAGAGCGTACATAATGAATAAAATAAAAACAGTTGACAAAATAGCTTTTTCTCGGTAACGTGGAGAAAAGGCTATTTTTTTTCAACAACATTATTTATAGGAAGGACAGGTGAATCTATGAAAAAAGCGACCTCAAAGTTATTGTTATTTTTCTTTTGCATGAGTTTTCTTATGGTGATTCCAAAGAAGGTAAATGCAGCAGAAATCATTCCGGTCAATATCTCGGTAAAATATGGTCAGACAGAAGGCCGAAAGATCTTTGACATGATCAATGAGATGAGAACAGACAGCTTCGATGCATGGTGTTGGAATGAGGATAATGAAACAAAAACCAGATATGATAACCTGAACGAGCTTGCTTACGATTATGATCTGGAGAGAATTGCAACGAAGCGTGCAGCAGAACTTGCATTATTGTTCGATCATGGAAGACCAAACGGTGAAAGCTTTTTCAGTATTTATGAGGAAGAAGGTATCACTTATCGTGCAGCCGGAGAGAACATTGCAATGGGATATCGTACAGCAGAAGCAGTAAATGCGGCATGGCGTGAAGATGGCGAGCCGTATAACGGACAGGGACATCGAAGGAATATGCTGAATCCTAAGTTTAATTGTGTTGGAATTGGGCATGTTTACCTGGATGGCTGTCATTACTGGGTAGAAGAATTTGCATACAGAACTTCTGTTAATACCACGGAAACAACAGCAAATGACAGTGAGCAGACCATGAGCCTTTCGGTGCCGAAAAGCAAGGTTACGGGTCTTAAAGTAGCGTTTGACAAAACTTCCTATAGCCTCCGAACCGGAGAATCAACAGAAGTAAAGCTTACGGCTAAGCTTACTGTTTTTGGAAGCGATACGATCGTGACAGATCTGCCGGCTATTTCAGTAAATGATCCTTCCATTGCCACCTATAGCAATGGAAAAATTACAGGAGTAGCAGAAGGAAGCACGACATTGACGGCATCTTTGTACGGACTGACAGCAGCAGATATGCCAACGATAAATGTGTATAGGTGTGAACATCATTGGGATCAGGGAGAGATCATAACAGAAGCAACCTGTACAGAAGAAGGCGAAAAAAAATTCACCTGTAGTATCTGCGGTGATGAAAAAACAGAAAAAGTAAGTGCAACAGGTCATCAGCATACGGAAATCCGCAATAAAAAAGAAGCTACCTGTAAAGAAGAAGGCTACAGCGGAGATACCTGGTGCAAAGATTGTGGAAAGAAGATCTTATCCGGTCAGGCGATTGCAAAAACAGAGGATCATAGCTGGAATCAGGGAGAGATTACAAAAGAACCAACCTGTAAAGAGGAAGGTGAAAAAACATTTACCTGCAGTATCTGCGGCAATACAAAAACGGAAAAAGTGAGCACAGCGGACCATCAGCATATGGAAATCCGCAATCAGAAGAATACTACCTGCAAGGAAGCAGGATATAGTGGAGATACTTATTGTGCGGATTGCGGAGTGAAAATTTCCTCCGGTAAGACGATTGCAAAAACAAAGAACCATAGCTGGGATGGAGGAGTGATCACAACAGAACCGACCTGTACAGAGCGAGGCGAAAAAACATTTACCTGCACGATCTGCGGAAATACAAATACAAAGAAGGTAAATGCAACAGGACACAGTTATGGAGCATATAAAGTTGTCAAAGAGCCGACAAATAAAAGAAAAGGACTGAAGAGCAAAACTTGCAGTGTATGCGGAAAAATAGTTTATGAGGCGATACCAAAGACAAATTTTTCGCCGACAGATTCTTCAGAGACAAATCCGGATCAGAATCCGCAGACAAGCCAGAAAACCACGCGAAAAATCAAACTGAACCGCAGGAAACTGACTTTGAAAAAAGGCAAAAGTTTTAGATTGAAAGTTACGTTAACTCCGGCAGACAGCCAGGATAAGATTACTTACAAGACTTCCAATAAGAAAATTGCGACAGTTAGCAAAACAGGAAAGATCAAAGCAAAGAAAAAAGGAAAAGTAAAGATTACGGTGATTTCCGGCAAGAAGAAAGCAGTTTGCACTGTAAAAGTGAAATAGGTGTAAAGGAAATGGAAATGCTTATGAAAAACAGAAAGTTATATCAGATGTTAGCTGTAACAGCAGGAGTGCTGCTTCTTTCTGGCTGTGCTGCTTCCTCCGCACAGGAAACGGGCATAACATCATCCGATCCGCAGGAACCAACCACAATTTCTGAAGAAACAAAAGCACCAGATAGTACAGAAAGTACAGAAAACACAAAAAGCACAGAAAGTAAAGCATCAGAATCCGAATCTTCGGCTGAGACAGCAGCAGAAACAGAATCTCAGTTGCAGCAATCTGAAATACAGCCGCAGCAGACGGATCAGCAGATTTCACGAATCAATTATTATGATGCGGATGGCAAACTGATCTACTACGACAGTTATGCTTATTATGATAACGGTTTATTATGCAGCACTACGCTTCATTCCGTTGATTATTATGACAATGGAAACGGAGAACAGGATTCCTATACGGGCAATGAATATACGTTTCTGTATCTGTATGATGCGGATGGTAATATCAAAACAACGATGCCGGGTTCCCTGACAATTGCAGATAACTACAATGATGAGACGGGGGAATTTGTGCTGGATTATGATTATGATGCGGATGGAAATTCAACACCGCTTATCATTTATCCCAAAGAAGAAAGTATTGAGCAGGAGAAGTTTCATGTGGATCCGTCAAAGACAGAAAGAATCTACGGGGCTGCACCGATTCTTCCGACGCGGGCAGAAAATGGATGGACTTCTTCCTATTTAAATGAAATCTTTTCGCAGGATGCACCAACAGACATGACAGAAGTACGGTTTCTGGATATCAACGACGACGGGCAGCCGGAGCTCTGGCTGGATTATGGATATGGTTATGCAGGCGGAGAAGTATTTACAACGGATGGCGGCACGACGGACAAGGTTTACCTGTCACATGGAGCGGCCTATACAATCCCTGGCAGCAATCTGCTGCATACAACCGGTGGACATATGGGTGGATATTATGACGAGATTTATAAGATTGAAAACGGAAAGTTCGCTACAGTTGCCAAAGGCAGTTATGGGGAAACAGAAGATCAGCAAACGGATGAAAACGGTGAACTGATTTACCGTTATTACTGGAATGGTGAGGATGTGTCAGAAGAACAGTATGAGCAGAACCTGAAAGAACTTTTTGATCAGGATCAGGCGGAGGACATTTATCAGAATATCTATACATTTGAACAGAGCAAGGCACTGCTTCAGCAGATGATGTAAAGATTATGAGTGGAAACACGGATTGTACTTAAAAAAAAACAACAAAAACAGTAAAAAAGCTCTTGCATTTACAAGGGCTTTTTATTATAATAGCCAGTGTTGTGACATTGATAGCGTTGAAGCGTGAGGTTGCTGCGGACTCAAATCGCAGGTTTTCCGTGGAGCGAATGTCAAGTTATAAAACTGGCGACAAGTCACTGTACAATATAGAGAACGTCCGGGTAAGCCGGAAACACCGTGTGAGATTTGAGACACACACGGCATAGTGTACAGTCACCGCTTGTCGTACTGAAACAAAGTGCGAAAAGGAGGCGACTTTTTTATTATGGCAACAAGTCAAGTAATGAGAATCACATTAAAAGCATATGACCATCAGCTGGTTGATGCATCTGCAAAAAAAATCATCGAAACTGTAAAAAAGAACGGATCTAGGGTGAGCGGACCGGTGCCACTGCCAACAAAGAAAGAAGTAGTGACAATTCTGAGAGCCGTACACAAATACAAAGATTCCAGAGAACAGTTTGAGCAGAGAACTCATAAAAGACTGATTGATATCGTAGCACCGACTCAGAAAACAGTTGATGCACTCTCCAGACTGGAAATGCCGGCTGGTGTTTACATCGATATCAAAATGAAAAACAAATAATGAATTTGTTCCGTAAATTATCCTAAAGGGTTGATATAGAAGTAACGCAAGTTCCACTTATATCGATTGTTTGACTAGGATGATTGCACAACACAGTGTAATCCGCTGTAGAAAAACAGGAGGTAAATCAATGAAGAAAGCGATTTTAGCAACAAAAGTCGGAATGACTCAAATCTTCAATGAAGACGGAGTGCTTACTCCGGTAACCGTTCTGCAGGCAGGTCCTTGTGTAGTAACACAGATCAAAACAGTAGAAAACGACGGTTACAGTGCAGTACAGGTTGGTTTTGGCGACAAGAGAGAAAGCCTTGTAAACAAACCAATGAAAGGTCAGTTCAGCAAAGCTGGTGTATCCTGCAAGAGATTCGTAAGAGAGTTCAAATTTGAGAATGCTGAGGATTACAAAGTAGCAGACGAGATCAAAGCTGACATCTTTGCAGCTGGTGATAAGATTGATGCTACTGCAATTTCCAAAGGTAAGGGATTCCAGGGTGCGATCAAGAGACATGGTCAGCACAGAGGACCGATGGCTCATGGTTCTAAATTCCATCGTCATCAGGGTTCAAACGGTGCCTGCTCCGATCCGAGCCGTGTATTCAAAGGAAAAGGAATGCCTGGACAGATGGGAAATAAGAGAATCACCATCCAGAACCTGGAAATCGTAAAAGTTGACGTTGAGAACAATCTTCTCTTGGTTAAAGGTGCAGTACCAGGACCTAAAAAATCTTTAGTGACAATTAAAGAGACTGTAAAATCTGGTAAGTAAGCATTTTCGAAAGGAGGAACACACAGATGGCAAACGTATCTGTTTTTAATATGGAAGGCAATGAAGTTGGCACTATGGAGCTCAACGATGCCATTTTCGGTGCGAAAGTAAATGAGCACCTTGTGCATCTGGCAGTTGTAAGTCAGCTTGCAAACAAACGTCAGGGTACACAGAAAGCAAAAACCCGTTCTGAAGTATCCGGTGGCGGAAGAAAACCTTGGAGACAGAAAGGAACCGGTCATGCAAGACAGGGTTCAACAAGAGCTCCGCAGTGGACAGGCGGCGGAATGGTATTCGCTCCGGTGCCACGTGATTACACAATCAGACTGAACAAAAAAGAAAAAAGAGCAGCTCTGAAATCTGTTCTGACTTCTAAAGTTCAGGAAAACAAATTCATCGTTGTTGATGAACTGAAATTTGACGAGATCAAGACAAAAGCTATGAAAAATGTTCTGGCAAACCTGAAAGCTGACAAAGCACTGGTTATCCTGAATGACAACGACCAGAACGTAGTTCTGTCTGCAAGAAATATCGAAGGTGTTGAGACAGCTCTGACAAATACCATCAACGTATTTGATCTGCTGAAACACAACACTGTTGTAGTTACAAAAGCAGCTGTAGAAACAATCGAGGAGGTGTACGCATAATGGCAAATGTACAGTACTATGATGTGATCTTAAAGCCGGTTATCACAGAAAAAAGCATGAACGCTATGGGCGACAAAAAATACACCTTTTTTGTTCATCCGGAAGCAACAAAAACTCAGATTAAAGAAGCTGTAGAAAAAATGTTCGAAGGAACAAAAGTAAAAAGCGTAAATACCATGAACATCGACGGCAAGAAGAGAAGACGTGGTATGACAGTCGGAAAAACAGCTAAGAGCAAAAAGGCAATCGTTGCTCTGACAGAGGACAGCAAAGATATCGAAATCTTCCAGGGACTCTAAGATCTGACTTAATCAAACGATATACGCAGGCTAAGCGTGACAATAAATAGTTGAAAGGAGAAACAACAATGGGAATTAAAACATATAACCCATATACACCTTCCAGAAGACAGATGACTGGATCTGATTTCTCTGAAATTACAAAAACGACTCCTGAGAAAAGCTTGGTAGTATCTCTGAGCAAAAACTCCGGACGTAACAATCAGGGTAAGATCACAGTAAGACACCGCGGAGGCGGAAATAGAAGAAAATACAGACTGGTAGATTTCAAGAGAAAGAAAGACGGAATCGCAGCAAAAGTTATCGGTATCGAATACGATCCGAACAGAACAGCTAATATCGCACTGATCTGCTACGCAGACGGTGAAAAAGCATACATCCTGGCACCGGCCGGACTGAAAGTCGGCATGAAAGTTATGAGTGGTGCTGAAGCAGAAGTAAGACCAGGTAACTGCCTGCCTCTGTCTGCTATCCCGGTTGGTACTATGGTACACAACATCGAACTGTATCCTGGAAAAGGCGGACAGCTGGTTCGTTCCGCAGGAAACGGCGCACAGGTTATGGCTAAAGAAGGAAAATACGCAACACTGCGTCTGCCTTCAGGTGAAATGAGAATGGTTCCGATCAACTGCCGTGCAACCATCGGTGTAGTTGGAAACGGAGAACACAACCTGATCAACATCGGTAAAGCCGGAAGAAAACGTCACATGGGTATCAGACCTACTGTTCGTGGTTCCGTAATGAACCCGAATGACCATCCACATGGTGGTGGTGAAGGAAAGACCGGTATCGGTCGTCCAGGTCCATGTACTCCATGGGGAAAACCTGCTCTTGGTCTGAAGACAAGAAAGAAAAACAAACCGTCCAACAAGCTCATCGTAAGAAGACGCGATGGAAAAGCATTATCGAAATAATAAGGAGGATTAAGCATGTCTCGTTCACTGAAAAAAGGACCTTTTGCAGATGCCAGCTTACTTAAAAAAGTAGACGCATTAAACGCTGCAAATGACAAATCCGTTATCAAAACCTGGTCACGCCGTTCTACAATCTTCCCGTCCTTCGTAGGACACACAATCGCTGTCCATGACGGAAGAAAACACGTGCCGGTATACGTAACAGAAGATATGGTTGGCCACAAACTCGGTGAGTTCGTTGCAACCAGAACTTACAGAGGACACGGAAAAGACGAAAAGAAATCCGGTGTTCGCTAGTATTTGACTTTATATTCTGTCTGCTGCCCACAAGACAGCGGACAGGTTAACCTGATATTGAGAGAAAGAGGAAAGGAGGCACTTTAAAATGGCAAAGGGACATAGAAGCCAGATAAAAAGAGCCAGAAATGAGAGTAATAGAGAGACAAGACCGTCTGCAAAATTATCTTATG
>OLSP01003289.1_pt1 | contig 11498 bp, 7 predicted proteins | sample 1672941 | NCBI WGS metagenome assembly OLSP01 (sample SAMEA3136739, study PRJEB25190) | human gut metagenome | reverse complement strand
ACAATCTTGGGAAGCACTGCTTCTCAAGATTGTTGCTCAGAAGCCTATCGGAATGTCCAGCGAACAGAAACATAATATTTCGTTTATGCCGTTTTTCTTTTTCATTACATATAAAATTCTGACATGTGAGAGGACGCTTATATCTGCCCTTCACGCCCTAGGAAAGCACCACAAAATCTGCTGCTCCACGGTAAGTTAAACTCCGATTATTTAAACAGATTTTTGAAGAACTCCCCAATCGCACTAAAGATATTTCCAAAGAAATTACCAATAGATGCAATGATTCCGGAAGAGCTTCCTCCATTTTTAAAGGAATTGTAGAGAGAGGCTGCGTAATCCACCAGTCCACTTAAATCAATTCCAAGAGAAGTAATTTTCAAAAGAAGATCAACGATTTTCTGTCTCTCATCATCAGATAAAGTGACGCCATATTTATCACAGGCTTCATCAATTGCTTCGTTGATACTCTTCTCGTCAGTCAGTCCTTTTTCTGCGATCAGTGACTTGATGTAAGCAATAAACTCCTCCACTTCCTGATCGGTCAGACCCTGAATGGAAGCTTCCAGTTCTCCGGTGACAACAAGTTCATTTAACGCTGCATCTACAACGTTATCCTGTACTGCTTCCCCGGTCATTGCCTCATATGCCTCAAAGATTCCAACCAGTGCAGCAGTTCCGGAGATTGGCTTAGGACCTGCAACGATGATATCTGCATCTGTAATTCCAGCAGTTGTCAGCGCATTTTTGTACATACCAACGGTACAGTATGTGATATTGTTCGTAGAAATGTTTAATCCATTTCCTTTTTTACGTTTTACGATCACGACAGAAGACCATGACTTGCTTCCAATTTTGGAAGAATCCACATAGGAATCCAGATACTGATGCTCCTGTGCATTTGTAACGTAAGTCACGTTATAATTTGCCAGATTGGCAGGATCGATTCCCATAAGGGATAATACGGTATTTTTCTGGTCATCGGACAAATCCGCGCCGAGTGCAAGATAAGGTTTATCATCTTTCTTAATCTCAACATTATCGTTATTCTCATCCACAATGACATCTCCAGTCACATTTTCTGTGGATTTTTTATCATCTTCTACCGTTACCCCACCTGTGATATTATCGGTTGTGCCACTGGTGGAAGTATTTGTGCTGTCGGAATTTGTTGTTGTACTGCTCTGTGCATCTGAAGCAGAATTATTTGTTGTGCTGTTCTGTGCATCTGAAGCAGAAGTATTTGTTGTGCTGCTCTGTGCATCCGAAGCAGAATTATTTGTTGTGCTGTTCTTCGTATCTGAAGCAGAGCTGTTTTGTGTAGTTGTAGTTCCGGTTGAACCAGCATTGGTATCTGTACCTGTTGTGCTGCTGTCATTCTGCGTTGCCGCCTGATTCTCCGACTGTGTTGTCTGGGAATCACCGGATGTTGCATTGCTCTCTTCCTGCCCGGTGGAGTTCTGCGCAGAAGCATCTGCTGCAAATGATGTTACATGTGTTGGTATCATCATCACTGCTGCTAAAATAATTGCTGCAATTCTCTTTGTCATTCTCTTTCTTTTCACTTTTTTTTCCTCTCTTTTTTTTACGTATCGATCCGCACTCTCATCCATGCAAGAAGATCTGCATACACTTTATCGCGGTCTGTCTCATTTAAAATTTCATGTCTGTCATTTTCGTAGAGCTTATATGTAATATCCAGAGAACCTGCCTCTTTGAAGAGATCATACACTTTTTTCACACCGACACCGTTATCTCCCACCGGATCATCCTGACCAGATACAATAAAAATTGGAAGCTTGTTTGGTACTTTCTTCACATTTTCCAACTGATTATCGTAGAGAACTGCTTCCATCAGCCCCAGATAGCCGTTTAATGTAAATTTGAACGTACACCGCGGTTCGCTATAATAAAATTTTACAATATCCTCATCTTTTGTAAGCCAGCTGTTTGAAAGTGTTTTTCCAGAAAGATCATATTTCTTATATGGTCCGCCAAACGACAGCGATTCTACCAGTTTGCTTCTGTGATGCCAGCCAAAAATTTTTGCCAGGAATTTGCACACGTTGATTCCAAGTTTGGTCGTATTGTCCGGCACACAACCGGTTCCCATAATGATTGCCCCTCTCAAATCATCATTGTGAATGGTGAGGTATTTCCGAAGCATATAAGATCCCATACTGTGTCCCATCATAAAATAAGGAACACCCGGATTTTCTTTCTGGATCATCGTGCGCAGTGCATGCATGTCTGCGATCACCGTGTCACTCGGATTTTCCGCAAAATATCCCCAGTCATCTTTGGATGCTACGGAATCCCCATGTCCTAAATGGTCATGTCCCACCACCATAAAGCCATTCTCTGTCAGAAATTCAGCAAATGGTCTGTAGCGCTCTACAAATTCGATCATGCCATGTGTGATCTGTAAAATTGCCTCATACTTTCCATCTTCCGGAATCCATTTGACTGCATGGATGGTTGTTTTGCCATCCGCTGATAAAAATGTAAACTTCTCCCCTTTTGTCATACTTTTCCCCTCTCTTTTTCATGATTATATATTAGATATATTTTAAAACCTGTGACTTCTTTATTCTGTCTGGACGAAACGATGGACTTCCTCCACATTGCGTTCTAATTCATCCGCACATTCTTTGTGCTCTTTCCACTCCTGGCGCAGTGTTTCCGCTTTGGATAACACTCTGCTCTGCACTTCGAAAAATTCATTTTCACCCTGACAGAGACTTTCTAATATTTCTTCAATATTTGTTTCTTCTTCCACATTTTCATGATCCGTTTCCACTGCCTCTGTGTCCCTGTCTTCCAGAAGTTTCACCAGAGAACCGTTATTTTCTTTTAAGAGATCATTTAACGCATGAATCTGTTTTTCCGCCTCTGTGGCAGTTTCCTCAAAACCACTGATCCTCGCAAGCACATCCGCAACCGCCGAAGTATACTGCTCTGCGTTCACACGCACTTCCTCTGCCGCTGTCACAAATTTTCTTCCGTCTTCTCCCATGCGTCCTGCCTCGATTGCTGCGCCGAGTGCCAGAACTCCCATATTCTGTGAAATATCTGCCAGTTTCTGTAACGCCTCTTCAACAGACTCTCTCTCCTGACAATATGCCTCATAGAACGATTCTATCTCCTTCATGGGTGTGGTGACGTACTTGTTCTTCTCTACAACTTTTGCAATTTTCTCGTGCTCACCCTCCATTTGCTGGCAGAGTGCTTCTTTTTCCTGCTGCAATCTGATATTCTGTTCATTCTTTTTTGCAAGCTGCTGTTTCAACAGTACGGTCTGTCCTGAATTCGCCTCTGAACACTCCTTTAACAGTTCCAATTCCTCTGAAACCGCTGTGATTGTCTCATCCAGTTCCGTTTTTGAGATCGTCATCTGTACCAATGTCTCTTCTGCGCTGTCTTTTGCTTTTGCAATATTAGAAATCTGCTCCTGCAGACGGTTCTGTTTTTCCTGTAATGCCAGAAGTTCTTCTTCCAGTTCTTTTGCTTTTTTTCCACCAAACATATGCCATCCTCCAGCTTTTATTGATAATTTCGAATGATAACTTGTACGCTTTCCACTCCATTATACTCGTTAATCTCCGGATAGTACACAATCATTATCCTCAATTTGTTTATCTGACCGCGAAAAGCTTTTTCCACTTCCGCACTTCCATACTTTTCTGCATAATATGCTTTGAACGCCTCAATATCACCAAAATAGACTGCCGATACCGCCTCTCCCGCGGCTGTCAGGAGATTCAGCCGCAACACATTCTGATTTTTTCCGACCACAAAAGCCTTTGTGATACTCAGGTTTTTGTCGGCAAACTGTGGCTTGATATTGGCTTTTCCAAAAGGCTCTAACACTGCAAATTCCCGGATAAGACCGGCATCCGCATACGCTGCTGGCATCGGAATATCAATTTTGATCTTCGGAATCAGGTCATCCTCCGTGAGATTTGCACAGGCATTGATTTTTTCACGGAACTTATCCACGTTTTCTTCCGGAAGAGATAATCCTGCCGCCATCGGATGTCCGCCGAATTTTTCCAGAAGTTCCCTGCACTTACATAGTTCCTCATACATGGAGTACTCCTCGATGGAACGCCCTGAGCCCTTCACGCCCTCCTCCGCCTTCGTCAGCACAAATACCGGCTTATGATAAGCCTCCCGGATACGCCCTGCAATGATTCCTGCAAGACTTTCGTGCACCTGTGGCAGATAAATGACAAGCACTTTATCCGACATGTAATGTTCCTCCACCACACGTTTTGCCTCCTCGACGCCATCTGCTGTCATATCTTTGCGCTGCTGGTTTAACTCCACAAGCTCCCTTGCCGTTTTTGCTGCCTCTTCCTCTCCCTGTAAAAAAAGAGACAGAGACAGTTTTGCTGTATCAAGTCTGCCACTCGCATTGATGCACGGTCCCAACACAAAACCAAAATGGTATGCATTGACCTGTTCCGGTTCTAAATGATTCTGAAAGATCAGGGCGCGCATCCCCCCATTTTTTGTGCGGTGAATGCGTTTTAAACCCTCTTTCACCAAAATGCGGTTTTCGTCTGTCAGATTCATGACATCGCCAACGGTTGCAAATGCGACATTTTCCAGAAATTCATAGGTTTCTTCCAGGGCAAAACCCATTTTTTCATACAATACCTGCAGCACTTTCCATGCGACTGCTGCTCCACATAACTCTTTAAAAGGATACGCACATTCCTGCTGCTTTGGATTCACGATTGCATCTGCGTTGCTGCGAAGGAACTGCTTTTCCCCGTTCTCCTCTGTATAGGGAATCTCGTGGTGATCGGTCACTAACACGGTCATCCCAAGTTCTTTGGCATGCGCAATCTCTGAGATTGCAGCAATTCCGTTATCGCACGTAAGAATGGTATCCATTCCGTCTCTTTTTGCCTGATCGATCAGATTCTCATTGATTCCATAGCCATCCTTCATACGGTCCGGAATCTGCGTGGAAACATTTCCACCACAGTGTTTAATTCCCCGGTATAAAATATAGGTTGACATAACTCCATCTATATCATAGTCGCCGATAATACGGATCGGCTTTTGCTCTTCTATTTTAACTTTTAAAATATCTGTCAAACGATCTGCATCTTTCAATAAATGTGGATCGTATAAATCCTTTAAACTTCCATAGAGATATCTTTCAAATGCCGCCTCCCCGATCACCTCACGGTTTCGGATAAGACGCGCTGTGACAGGGCTGATCCCGAACTCTTTTCCAAGCTTTTCAAAATCAGCCCCTTTGTTGATTACAAACCATTTTTCCATGTAACACCTGCTGCCTGTTTTTTCTTATGAATTTATCTTTTAATAATGCACTTCCATCAGCATCAGTCCACATGCCGGTGCTGTATAGCCTGCGTTCTCCCGGTTTTTGCTCTCTAAGATCTGCGGCAGCTCCTCCGGCGCTCTCCTGCCATCCCCGACCTCGATCAGCGTACCCGTCAGGATCCGCACCATATTTTGCAAAAATCCATTCCCCCGGTAATCGATCCAGAGATCATTCCCTTTCTTCGTAAAATTGATCTCATAAATTGTGCGGACTGCCGTTTTTTTCATTTTCTTATTTCCGCAAAATGAAGTAAAATCATGTGTTCCGATCAGATAGGAAGCAGCTTCTTTCATGCGTTCCACATCGAGTGTTTTCTCATACTGGTACTCATATTTCCGCTCGAAAACATCCGAGATCTCTCCCATATGGATGTGATAGCGGTAGGTCTTTTTCTTTGCGGCGTAACGGCTGTGAAAACGCTCGTCCACCTGCTCAACCGCAATAACGGCAATGTCATCCGGCAGATAATGATTCAGATAGGACAGGATCTTTCCCTCCGTAAAATGCTCCTCAATATGAAAATTTGCCACCTGGCCTTTGGCATGCACGCCCGCATCCGTTCTCCCCGAACCGATGACTTCCACCGCGTGTCCTGCCATCTGTCCCAGCACTGCTTCTATTTTTCCCTGAATGGTCAGCCCGGTGCTGTTCTGCCCCTGCCAGCCCTTGTATCTTGTCCCATCATACTGGATTGTGATTTTATAGTTGTTCATACTTTTTATCCCTGCTTTACTGCAATCTAAACTAACTTTTAGTTTAACACATTTTCTACTCAAATCCTAGTCTGCGATCTGTTCCTGAAACGTTTTTGTGCCGGGGAACTGAAAAATACCAATCCCCCGGCACATTTACTCCACATTTTATACCAGTTCTGCAATCCTTGTCACCGCAACATAGATCTCCGATATTTTATACCAGGTGCGGTAATCTACCACTCCCGTCACAGGCAAGCCAAAAATAGACTGGAATTTTTCTACTGCTGCCTTCGTTGCCTCTCCGTAAATCCCATCCGGTGTGATCGTCGGGATTGCCGGATAAGCCTGCGAGATTCTCGCTAACTGTTCCTGGATCTGCCGGACCTTATCTCCGGCAGCGCCCACTTCCAGATTATACCGCGGCCAGGATGCAGGGATACCGGAAATCTCCTCCGCTGTATTGATAAACATATTATCACCATAATAATAACGGAGAATTTCTATCGTTTCGTAGTTCTGATCCCCAAGATATTTGCTTCCCCACTGGCTCAGCCAGTTGCTGCACGTCACGCGCTGTCCGTCACAATACTGCGTCAGGATTGGCTGTCTCACATTCGGTCTGGAAAGATAATTCTGGAACATTTCCTCTACCACATCCGAGATACTCTGGAAAATATTTCTTCCATAAACGAATTTCTGGTCAAAAGCAGTGGATGTTGTAATCGTAAAGTTATAGCCTTTGTTCCGGTACCATTCCGTGTAAACCCTGTTTAATGTAAAGGACATGATTGCAAGGATATTGGCACGCAGCGTGCTGTCCGGCCACGTGCTGTATATCTCGCTGGATGCCACATTTTTGATGTAATCCCGGTAACGGACATAATAATTTGCCGCATTGGGATCCGATGGCGGTCCGTCATGAACAACGACAAATTCCGGGATCACCACTTTACTCAGCACGATCTCCCCTGAGTCGGAGACAGGCTTGATCTCGGACTCTGCTATTTTTGCCGGGAAATTGCCAAACAACGTATTGACCGGAATCACAATGGAATCTATTTGATTTTCTTCCTCATTTTCTTCCGCCATTCGCACCTGTTGCAATGCGAGCTGCTCTGAAAAAACCTGAACGCCCGAAATACTGACGGGACGATATCCCGGTGCGGTAACTTTGACTGTATATTGGGCAAATGGTTGATTTTCGGAGGGTTCCATCGAGTATTCAAGCGGAGGCGCATCAAGCGTAAGTTTTTCCGACATTCCCGAATCATCCGCGCTTACCTCCTCCACCGTGGAATCCGGATCTCCAGAATAGGAAATGGTGATTCTTGCTCCCTCAATCGGTCTTCTGGTCCGGTTTGTAAGTACTTCTACTTTGAGGCTTCCTTTATCTACAGCCTCTGTCTGGGCATATTTGATATCTGGCATGAACAACCTCTTCATACATTTCCTTATATTATATGCTCAGACATGCAATCCTGTTCTGCTTCCTGTGCAAAACATTCGATTTCCCAACTTCTCAATTTTTATTTCCGTTCTTTATCCAAATCCCCCAAAACTTAATTCTTACTCTACCGTAACTACCTTCGCCAGATTTCTTGGCTTATCAACATCAAATCCCTTATCGGATGACACGTAATATGCTAAAAGCTGTAATGCAACCGATGCAGGTAAAACCATAAATTCATCCTGCATATCCGGAAGCTTGATCACCTGATATTCGGTATCAAGATCACCGGAAAGTGCCTCTTTGATAAATAATACAATATCTGCACCTCTGGATTTTACTTCCTTAATATTGGAAAGCTCTTTTGACATGAGTTTTTCCTGTGTTACCGTTGCAACAACCGGTGTGTTAGTCGTGATCAGTGCAATTGGTCCGTGTTTTAATTCGCCGGAGGCATAAGCCTCAGAGTGAATATAAGAAACCTCTTTCAGTTTCAATGATCCTTCCAGTAAAATAGAGTAATCCAGTCCACGTCCGATCATAAACAGATCCTTTGCTTCCAGAATCTTCTTTGCGATCACATGGATGTCACGTCTTTTCTCCAATACTTTCTGCATCACTTCCGGAACACGCTCTAATTCTGCGATAAAGCTCTTTGTCTGCTCCTCTGTGTAGACACCTCGCAATAACGCCATTTTTGCAACCACAAGATAAAATACGGAAAGCTGTGTTGTGTAAGCTTTTGTACTTGCCACTGCAATTTCAGGTCCTGCTGCGGTGTATAACACATAATCACTTTCTCTTGCAATGGAAGAACCTTTTACGTTGATAACAGATAAACATTTTGCGCCCTGTCTCTTCGCATATTTTAATGCTTCCAAGGTATCAATTGTCTCACCGGACTGTGATACTGCAATCACCAATGTTTTCTCATCAATGACCGGATTGGAATACATAAACTCTGATGCAAGTTCTACGTCCATCTGCACATGAACGATAGATTTTACCAGAGCCTGTGCCACAAGTCCCGCATGCATGGCTGTTCCGCATGCTACCACACAAATTCTGTCACAGTCTGTAAAAAGAGAATCCGGCACACCATCCGAGGTAAAATCAGGCAGACCGTTCACGATACGGTCTGTGATCGTATTCTTGATTGCTTCCGGCTGCTCCATAATCTCTTTTTCCATATAAAATGGATAACCATTCTTTCCCGCGCTGTTCAACTCCCAGTCAACGGACAAAAATTCCGGTTCTACCACATTGTCATTTAAATCCGTAAGTACCACATGATCTTTGTGCAACTCTAAAATGTGATATTCCGGTACAACAAAGTATTCATTTGTAAAACGGCAGAGTGCAGTCAGATCAGATGCAAGCATTGCTCCCTCTTTGCATATGGTTGCAACGATCGGGCTGACATTCCGGATCGAGTAGATCACATCCGGCTGATCTTCAAACAGGATCACAAGCGCAAAGGTACCCTTTAATTTGCTCACTGTTTTTTTGATCGCTTCCTTTGGATCTCCCTTGTAATAATGATTTAATAATGCAGCCGCAACTTCACTATCTGTTTCAGAATGAAGGATTTCCTGCAAATCGTAATCGGCGATCAGCTCACGATAGTTTTCGATGATCCCGTTATGAACCAGAGTCACTTTTCCCTGCTGATGCGGATGTGCATTCTGATCCGTAACTCCACCGTGAGTTGCCCATCTTGTATGTCCGATACCGCAGGTAGACAAAATCTTCTTCGAATCACAAATTGCTCTTAAATCACTTACTCTTCCGGCACATTTATAAACATTTGTCACATGGGAAGTTTCGTCTTTCACTGCAATACCCGCACTGTCATATCCACGATACTCTAATAATTCCAACGCATCTAATAAAACATCTTTTACGTTTTCACTGCCTGTATAACCTATAATTCCACACATATTAAATTTCCTCTTCTTTTCTATTTAAAATTTAAATCATATTCGAATTCAATTGTCCCATTATACCGTATTTGTTTTGCAGTCACCTGCATATTTGCCGGCATATCTCGCACTGGGAGGTACGAAAGGGCGTCCGCCGAATTTTCGATAACCCTTTTCCTCGTTAACCTGTGTATGGTCGTCCTCACAGGTACATGGCGCTAGAAGAGAAACCTAAATGTCTGCAATCAGTCACAGACAGGATTGCATATCTGAAAATATAAACCTTATTCGATTATCAATGTGCTATATATATTGTAAATGCCTTCATAAATGCTGCTACATCTATGAAGGCATCTATAACATGATTACTATACTATGATATGCGAAAAATGTCCAGAAGTTATTTTACTTCTACTGTCCAGCCATATTTATCCGGGATTCTTCCCCACTGGATGCCGGTTAAGGTATCATATAATTTCTGTGTCAGTTCTCCAATCTCAAAGTTGTTGACTGTCACAACATCATCTTTGTAACGAAGTTCTCCAACTGGTGAGATAACGGCTGCTGTACCTGTACCAAATACCTCTTCCAATGTACCGTCATGTCCGGCTTTCATCAGGTCATCTACAGCAAGATGTGTTTCGTTTACTTTATATCCCCAATCTTTTAAGATATGGATAATAGAATCTCTCGTAACACCCGGAAGTACAGTTCCTTCGATCGGTGCTGTATAAATCTCTCCGCCGATCTTAAACATGATATTCATGGTTCCTACTTCTTCTACATATTTTCTATGTACACCATCTAACCAGAGTACCTGTGTACATCCCATCTTCTCTGCTTTTACCTGTCCTAAGATAGAACCTGCATAGTTACCACCGCATTTTGTAAATCCTGTACCACCCTGTACGGCACGTACTAATTCATCTTCTACTAAGATCTTAACCGGATTGATTCCTTCTGCATAATATGCACCAACCGGACAGCAGATAACCATAAATTTATATTTGCTTGCCATATGTACGCCTAATGCTGACTCTGTTGCAAACATGAACGGACGGATATAAAGAGATGTTCCCGGTTCTGATGGTACCCAGTCCTTTTCTACTTTTACTAATTCTTTTACTGCTTCAACGAACATATCCTCTGGGAATGCCGGCATACAAAGTCTTTCATTTGACTTGATCATACGTCTTGCATTCATTTCCGGACGGAATAACTGGATCTTACCGGATTTTGTACGGTATGCTTTCATTCCTTCAAATGTTTCCTGTGCATAATGCAATGTCACACATGCTGGGTCTAAGCTAATCGGCTCATGCGGAACGATCCTTGCATCGATCCATCCATCTTCCTTTGTCCAATCCATGACAAACATGTAATCTGTCATATATTTTCCAAATCCAAGATTCTTCTGATCCGGTTTTTCCTTTAACTGTTCTCTTTTTACAAATCTGATATCCATAACTTTTACCTCCGATGTGCCTCATGTCCGTTTCTTTCGGACTTTTTGGATTTCTTTTTCATTTTCTGAAAATCATTATTATACTTTTTTTTCTCAATGTCAAGATTATTCCAAAGGCTTATATGTGCTATAACTATACATTATGGAAAATTGCATTTGTTCAAACTACATGTTATACTTGTAGTATCTTTACTACATATGCATCTGCACTAATCGACACTTTCAAAGAAACTGTCCTGCTCTCCCGTCAATGGGAATGTCAGGATCACTTTAAACAGATCTCCGTCAACAATAAGTTCAAATCTGCCCTGCATCAGTTCTGTCAGGCTCTTTGCAATGGAGATTCCCAGTCCGTTTCCTTCGGTATTTCTTGAACTGTCGCCTCTGACAAACCGCTCCATCAATGCTTCACTGTCAATATTTAAAGCATATTTTGAAATATTCCTGAAAATAATTTTTCCATTTTTACCATCATTTTCTATATTGACATATGCTCTTGTTGATGCTTGTGCATATTTACAGATATTATTCATCAGATTATCAAAGATCCGCCATAAATGCCTTGGATCTGCCTGAATATATAAAGGTTCCTTACTGTCCTGCACGATCA
>OLSP01003279.1_pt1 | contig 11537 bp, 7 predicted proteins | sample 1672941 | NCBI WGS metagenome assembly OLSP01 (sample SAMEA3136739, study PRJEB25190) | human gut metagenome | reverse complement strand
TTTTCGCCCAAAATCCTGCTGTGCAAGATTGCGGCTATTCTTCGCCGTAGGACTGCAGAAAATCAAAATCCATCCCTGCTTACTTATAAAGAGTTGAATATGGATGTTGATGGATTTCATGTATATCAAGGCGGGAACGAGGTTGTTTTGACCAGCAAAGAGTTTGCGCTTCTTAGGCTTATCTGCACCAGTTAAAAAAAGCGTAGCCCCTCCGTCGGAGTCGTCCGGCTTTGGATATGAACTATACCATGTAAGCAATCTTCTTCATAGCAAATATACATCTTGCGGCGTATAAAAATCTCTCGGTAACAGAAGCAAAATTACCGGGAGAAGGAGGAACAAAAAACGCTGCAAACCCCGAAAAAAGGCTTGCAGCGGTGCTTTCTGGCGTCCCAGAGAGGATTTGAACCTCCGGCCCCACGCTTAGGAGTTTGGCGTTTCTTTTGGTACGATATACCCATCATAACTTCCCATTATTTTTGATTCGCTATGACATTGTGTGGTTACTGGTCAATCTGCACGAAAATCCGTAAAATGCCACCTCGTTACGGCCTGTTCAGAATGTCAAATTAGCAAATTCTTAGCACGGATGATGGCAGAAAGCCCCTTTGCCATAAGGAAAATCAGATAGGCATAATCAAAATGCCCACGAAAAATGGGAGGCAAAACTATGAGTACATCGCAGGAAAAGAAGCTGCCGAGCAACAGAACCTACACCGTGGATGATATTGCCGCAATCCTTGGTATTGCAAAATCCACCGCATACCGCTTGGTGAATTCTGGAGAGTTCAAAACAGTTCGCATTGGTTATGCGATCCGTATTTCTAGGAAGTCATTTGAGGACTGGCTGGCCATGGAGGAACCAGAGGGCGAAACGGAATAACAGATAAGAGCGCCACAGGTTTATAACCGATGGCGCTCTTCGTTTTGTAAAAATCAATTAGGGTACGATTTTACGGTATTCATTTATTGCGTAGCTATCAGTCATACCAGAAATAAAATCACAGATTCCTCGTACAAGGATAATTCTTTTTTTCAATAGTACTTTGTGTTCTTCGCTACGCTGATCTTCATTTGCGGGAATATTTGCTGTTGTAATATTATGCCATTCATCTTTGATGAGCTGAGGGTTAATTGAGTACAAGACAGATTCTGGCCCGTTCAAATAAGAACCAGAGCAGTTCCTCTTTATATGCATGATGCGAACTCGACTATTTACTAATGATTTAAGGAATGTTTCAAAGCAACTATTTATCTCATTCTCAAAAATATCGGAACCGTATGTTGTTATAAGTGCTCGGAGACAATCACGTAAAGAGGCGCCTTGTTTTCCTGGATTTAGACTCTCAAAAAGAGGACTATTAGCCTTCACGATTTCAACGACTGGTTCAGCTAATTCGATCAAAAAAGCACATCTCAAATCGACAGGCTGATTCGTATCACATAGGGAATAGAGGTATACCTGATGCGCAACATCAAGATCTTCCAAAATACCTTTCCACTTTTCGTAAAGGGCAGGTGTTAGAACTTTTGAAAAGTCAAGCAAATAGTTGCTGGAAAAGAGAATTTTGTTAGAATGAAAATAGGCTAATCGTCTCCTCATAAAATGTTCTGCGCATTCCTTAAGATTGGGAGGTACACATCCGGCAGAGTCTTGAAACTCAATTGAGATTAGATTCATAAAGTAACCATCAAAAAGCATAAGCAAACGCTCTACTTTTGTAAGCACAGCTATTAAATCATCAACTAATTGCTCAGACGTGAAGTCGATTTCAATTTTTCGGACAGTAAATTGCTCTATATGAATACGGACGGATTTGTGAATCAAAAAATCAATTTCATATAGCTTTTTCAATGTGTTAATTTCGTTTTTATAAATAGCGGTCAATGTTTTGCATCGCATAGGTTGTTCCATTTGTCTTAACCTTTATCCCTCCGCATATTCGCTCGGCGTTTTCCCATAAAAATCTTTGAATTTTCGCGAGAAAAAGTAGGGGTCATCAAAACCTACGGCGGCAGCTACTTCCTTGATATAGACCTGCTTATTACTGCGGATCATCTCACCGGCGCGTTTCATGCGCACCTCGTTGATGTACTGGAACAGGCCGGTGCCGGTTTCTTTGGAGAACAGGCGGCTCAGATATTCCCGGTTCAGCCCTACATAGTCGGCAATGCCGTCCAGCGTCAGTTTGTCCATATAATGCGCGTTTACATAGATGATGACGGCCTGCACCTCTTTTTTGAATTTGCTCAAGGCAATTTTGCTAAGTCCCATGCGCTCCTGCAAAATCAAGCAGAGCAGTTGTTCAAGAGCCTCCGCGGTGGGGGCTTTTTCTATTTCCTTAAAGGTTTGCTCCAGTGTCTCCTGCGGAATCATATTCTCGCCGGGACGCTCCAGCAACAGATGGCAGGCTTCACGGACGCGCTGCGGCGGCATACAGAGCGCCGCGCAGTTCTGAAAGAAGGTGTGAACAGCAATCTGCATCTGCAACTCATCGGCATTTTGTGCTGCGACCGCGGTGGCCTTGGACAGTTCTGCCTGAGAGACATGGAAGGGTTGGGCAGTAACTGTGTGTGCTGTTGCCTTTATGGGAGCGCTGCGCCCTACATAAAAGGCGAGAGCTTTGGAATCCTCGCACAGTTGGTAGTCTTGGCGGAGTTCGGCCAGTGAAATGGGCTTGTCGTGGTAGATGATGACCGGGGCATCCAGAAAATATGTTGTGACCTGCCGTTGCAAGCGGGCAAGTTTCTTATCCAGAGTACGCCCGGAGGCTACAAGGCTTTCATTGCTGATCAACCCGCAGATTTCATCCTCATGGGTGTGCAGAAATACTTTGCCGCCGATTTCATCGAAAACCTCGGTAATTAAGTCGGTCACAGCATCCAGTGCGGGCATAGGATGAGTTTTTGCGGGAATTAAAGTGACGGTAAACAGCCGGACGGGAAAGACCAGCGGTTCCGGCAGCATGGAGAACGGATTGGAAGCAGGGGAGGACCCAGCAGTGGATGTTATCCATTGAGCGCAGTGAATCAGGGCATTCTCCTTTTTCTGCGCTTCAATGGCAAAGGATCGGTGGTCCTCCTCCGTCTGGCGCTGCTGCTGGACACGAAGCAAATCGGCCATCTTTTCCAGATGCTCACCGATGCTTTCCCCGTTCATATTGATTTTCAGGAAGTAGTCATAAGCACCGTCCGTCAGGGCTGTGCGCACGGAATCGAAATCGGAATAGTTGCTCAATACCAGAATCGGGCCGGTAAAGCTGCGCTTTTTCAGTTCATGAATGAGCGAAAGCCCATCCATGCCGGGCATTTTCAAGTCCGTGATAACCGCATCAATGTGCTGTGTCTCTACAATGTGCAGCGCTTCCTGCCCATTACTGGCTGTTGCCGCCAGCAGGAATCCGTTCTTGCCCCACTCCACGGCGGACTGGAAAGCAACCTTAATCAGCGGTTCGTCATCTACAAGCAATAAATTATACATTGTGTTACCTCAACGAATGGCTTCATTTGGAATACGGAGAATACATTGCGTGCCGATGCCGGGGGCGCTTTCAATCGTAAGGCCGTACTCATTTCCGTAGTGCAGACGCATACGCTCATCCACGTTGCTCAACCCTATGCCAGAGAACCGCTCTGAATTTTTCTCTTTGATGGCACTGGTGTCAAAGCCGCAGCCGGTGTCGGAAATATGAATCGTAAGCAGGTTCTCGCTCACGGTGGCGCGGACGGTGATGGTGACAAAGTCGTCTTCATCCGCCGTGCCGTGCAGGATGGAATTTTCTACAAGCGGCTGCAAAATAAAGCGCGGTACTGTCCAGTATCCGGCAGCATCTTCAATTTGGTATTCCATCTCAAAGCGCCCTGCGTAGCGCAGCTGCTGAATGTCGCAGTAGTTTTTCAGGTTGCGCAGCTCATCGTCAAACGGAATCAGTTCATCCTTTTTAATAAGGGTGCTTTGCAGCAGGGAAGAGAGGGCATCAATGCCGTGGCTGACCTGAGTGACGTGATTAAGTGTGGCGATCCACTTTAAGGTGTTCAGGGTATTGAACAGGAAGTGCGGGTTGATTTGATATTGCAGGGTCTGCAATTCCAACTCGCGCATTTTGCGCTGATCATCGCTCCAGCGCTGCGCCAGCAGACCAATTTCGTTGACCATGTTGTCGATGGTGCGCGCCAGAAATCCGAGTTCATCGGGGCTGGTATCATTGATTTTCAGCCCGATTTCCTCATCGCTTTTCGCATTGCAGGCAGCGACCATGTTGTCAATAGGGTGCATGACGCTGCGATAGACAAGCAGTGTCAGGAACAAGCTGACAACGACCAGCACTGCGGCCAGCGCGATGAGCATCATATTGATGGTTCTTGTGCCGTTGGTAATATATGCCTGCGGTATTGTGGCTGCCAGATAAACATTATAGGTCGTGTTGTATTTGAAAATCGTCAGCGTATCTACGCCGTTCAGCTCACATAAAAAGTTGTTTTCACCCGCCTGCCGATGCGCCGTGATCTGCTGGAAAATCGGGTCATCGGCCAAATCTTCTCCCAGCAGTTCCGCGTTCTGAGAAGATACCACATTGCCGGCGGCATCAATCAGCAGGAAGTTGGACCCCTCGCCAAAGGAAACATCGGTAAATATGTAGCGGCTTAGCTGGGATTCGTCAATGTACAGCATGATATACCCCAGCGGCGTGCTGGTGTGGTGCATATCATAGATTTTACGGCCAATGACAATTTTATCGTTGGCGCGGTAAGTGTGGATGTATTGCAGACTATCCTGTGGAGAGGCGGCCTCAATATTATCCAACAATTCATTAAAACGCTGAGGTGTAATATCGTCATAGCCCAAATCGTAGATGACTGTGCGGTCATTGGAAACGACGCGGATGTTTTTAAGGTGTGTGCTCTGAAAAGGAATTGTGACGATCATTTCACCAATACCGCTTACAATACCACTCGTAAGGGGGTGCCCATTATTGACAGATGCGACACCATTCTGTACAGTATCAGATACGGAGATGGAACCTATGTAGTCGCTATAAATGCCAAGCTGGGTAGACATATTATTATTGAGTAGTTCGATAGTTTGTAAGGCAGCCTGTTTGACCTTTTCGTTCATGGATTGGGTGTATGCACGGTAAGAAAAAATACCAATCGTGATGACGGGAACAAGAGAAATAATCAAAAATGTCACAAACAGACGGGTGCGAAGTTTGATTCGTCGCAACACATTGGGGGAAAACCCACGCGTTTTTTGTGCATTTAGTGACATATATAGGCCTCCGTTTGTGCAAAGTGACTACAATCTATCCATACATTACCTGAATTATAAGGGTAACGACAGAAAAAGTCAATAAAATCCATCTTTAAGTAAAGGGAATACATTTATCAAATCCGGTTTGCCCGATATAATAAGAGTGCAATCAGGGAACGACAGATGAGCCGCATCCCAAACAAAGAAGGAATAATTTTTAGGAGGAAAACCATGAAAAAAGCAATCAGCATGATGCTTGCCACTGCAATGGCAGCTACCTGTCTGGCAGGCTGCGGCAGCGCAGCATCTTCCAGCGCAGCAGCATCCAGCGAGGCCGTCTCTTCCGAAGCAACGTCCGCCGCTACCAGCGAAGCCTCTACCGGTGAGAAGACCTTTGAGAACAATGAACTGAACATCGCGGTGTTCGAGGGCGGCTACGGTTCCGCGTACTGGGACGAAATCATCAAACGCTTCGAGGATGCCTATCCCGGCGTCACTGTCAATATGCAGATCAGCCCGAAGATTGGCGACATCATCCGCCCGCAAATCGTGGCAGGTAATGTGCCCGACTTCATCTCGATGAACGACAACGACTCCACCGGCCTGATTTCCTCCATGGTTAAGGAACATGCACTGATGGATTTGTCCGATGTCTTTGAGGAGGGCGGCATTGATGATGACACCCCGCTGAAGGATCAGGTCATCGATGGCCTGCTGGATTCCGCCAAGTGCTCTCCCTACGGCGATGGCAAAATCTACATTGCCCCGTTTGATGCCAGCCCGATGGGTCTGGTTTACAACAAGACCCTGTTCGAAGAGAACGGCTGGGAAACGCCTGTGACCTGGGATGACTTCTTTGAACTGGGCGACAAGGCCAAGGAAAAGGGTATCGCGCTGTTTACCTATCAGGGCATCTACCCCGGCTACCTTGAGAGCATGCTGTGGCCCGCACTGGCTTCTGCCACCGGCATCGACAACATGAAGGCAATCGCCTCCTACACGCCCGGCTCCCTCAGCTCTGATGAGGCCCTCAAGGTCTTCCAGAACATGGCAAAGATCGGCACCGACGGCTACCTGATGGATGGCACCGTTGCTCTGAACCATACCCAGAGCCAGACTGACATGATGATGAACAAGGCTCTGTTCATCCCCAACGGCAACTGGATGGAAGGCGAAATGGCCGATGCTCCCCGTGCTGACGGCTTTGAGTTTGGTCTGACCTGCGCACCCGTTCTGGATGACGGCGAGGCCCGCTATGTTATGAGCTCCGTTGAGCAGTTTGAGATTCCTGCCAACGCCAAGAACCCCGAACTGGCAAAAGAGTTCCTGCGTTTCCTGTACACTGAGGATTCCGTTAAGCTGTTCGCAGAAAAAGCCAACGGCATCTACGCTCTGAAGAAGGCCAACGAGATGGTCAAGGGCATCGTTACCGATGGTGTCTACAACATGAACGACATCTATCAGGAAGGCACGTTCATGGTCTTCGGTTGGGATGCAATGCCCGACACCAGCAAGGTCGTTATCGCTGATTCCGTCTTCAATGTTGCCAGTGACGTTATGAATGGTGACATGACTGCCGAGCAGTGGCGTGACGGCATCGAGGCTGCTTTCGAGGAGATTGCTGCTTCCAAGTAAGCTGAATTGCTGAATTTCCACTGACCAAAGTAAGATTGACCCTGCCGAGTAAACGCCATGCGAACTTGGCAGGGTTCTTTTTAAGGGGGAAACTTGTTTGAAAAACCGCCAAAATCGCCAAAAAAAGGCGCAGCCGCTTCCCGTACTGTTTATCTGCATCAGCGTTCTGCCTGCCGTGATCCTAACTCTTATGTTCACGATCTGGCCTACGGTGCAGGCATTATATCTTTCTTTTACCAATGCGACCTCTCTGGGGCTTAACAACAAATTTGTGTGGCTGGATAACTATATCTATATGTTCCACGACAAATCTTTCATTCAAGCACTTAAAAACACAGCAAAGCTGATGGCGGTTGTTCCCGTTATCACAATTTTCTGTAGTCTGGTGCTGGCATTCGTTTTGAACCAGTGCAAGCTGAAAGAAATGGTCTTGTATCGCACGATTTTCTATTTCCCGAACATCGTTTCTCTGACCGTTGTAGGTATTATCTGGAGTTTTGTGTTCCACCCGAATGTGGGCATCGTCAATAAGATTCTCGGTGCTGTCGGGCTGGAGAGCTTGCAGCGTTCCTGGCTGGGCGACAGCAAGACCGCACTTTGGTGTATCGCGTTCACGCTGCTGTGGCAGGCTGCCGGTTACTACATGGTCATGCATATCGCGGCTATGGACGGCATTTCGCCGGAAATCTACGAGTCCGCAACGCTGGACGGTGCCAGCGCATGGCGCAAGCTCGTCAGTATTACGATGCCTCTGATGAAAGATATTATCGGCATCACCTTTGTTCTGGCACTTTCCGGCACCATCAACCTGAGTTTTGTGCTTTCGCAGGTCATGACTGGCGGCGGTCCTAACGGTGCATCCAGCGTTCTGCTGCAATATATGTACACGCAGGGCTTTGTCAACGGCAACTTTGGCTATGCCATGGCTATCACGGTCTTTACGCTCGCCATCTCCGTGGCGCTGTCCATGCTGTCCCGCAAATTGACCGATGCTTCCGAAGGAGGTCAGTAATATGACACAAAATGAAAAAAGCAAAATCAGAGCAAAGGTCATCAAGTGGGTGACGCGCCTGTTCCTGATTTTGGTTGCCATTATCATGCTGTACCCTCTGGCGTGGAACGTCGTTTCTTCGTTCAAAACCAGTACAGAGTTTCTGACGGATCCCTTTGCATGGCCGCAGGGACTTGCATGGGATAACTACGTCCGCGCTTATGAAAAATCTAACCTTGCTGCCAACATCGGCAACTCGATTTATGTCGTGCTGGAAACACTGGTCATTATTGTGGTCTGCGTTGTGCCGTGTTCTTACTGCCTTGTGCGGTATAAGTTCCCTGGCGCGAAGCTGATTTTGAACATCTACATGGCGGCCATCTTCATTCAGGCTACTTATATTATGATTCCGCTGTTCTTGCAGATGAACAAGCTGAACCTGCTCAACAGCCTGACGGCGCTGGGTGTGCTGTATGCAACCATGCAGTTCCCGTTCGCAATCTTCCTGCTGACCGGCTTCCTTCGCAGCATCCCGCGCGATTACGAGGAAGCTGCCATGATCGACGGCTGCGGTCCGTTTCGTATTCTGACGAGCATTATCATTCCCATGTGCAAGCCCGGTATCGTGACGGTCTGCATGATCTCCGCTATGGCTGCATGGAACGAGTACCCGGTGGCTCTCGTTATGGTTACCGATCCGACCAAGGCTACGCTGCCTGTCGGCCTTGCCAACCTGTATGAGATCCAGCGCTACGCTACCGACTGGGGCGCGCTATTCGCAGCCCTCGTGCTGGCACTGATTCCCACTGTCATCCTCTTCATCGTCGGCCAGAAGCAGCTCGTGCAGGGCTTGAGCGTCGGCGGCGTTAAGGGCTAAACAAAATCGAATAGGTTAGGAGAACCGATATGCTGCCCCCGAAACATTGCAACATCAATTTGACCGGCCCAATACCCCGCTGGGATGAAGCAATTCCACTGGGAAACGGCATACTCGGTTCTCTTTTTTGGGGACCGATGGAGCACCTGCGCATTTCCGTGGACATTGCCGGACTGTGGCTGCGTCGCCGCCCGGAGGAAAAACTCGATAAAGAATTTACCTATGCAAAACTGGTAGAGCTTGCACGGAAAGGCGATGTGGCAGAAACACGCCGTATCTTTGATACGCCCTATGCCTGCCCGACACCTACAAAAATCCCCGCAGGACACTTGTTCCTGGATGGACTGCCGCAAGGCAGCTATCAGGCAAGTCTTGATTTGGGCACGGCGGTGGCATTCTTTTCCCAAAGCGGCAGAACCATTCTGCGCGCCTTCCTCTGTATGGGGCGGCCTGTGGGTGTACTGATGTTGCCGGAAACATACCGAGATGTAACCCTTACGGTGGAGCGCCCCTCTTTCGGGAATGGTACACAAGCAGCCGAAGCAGGCAACAGCGTGTCTCCCGGCAGCTTGCAGCAGCTCGCCCTGCCGGATGCCAACCTCGAAACGGAGGACGGCATGATTGGCTTTTCCCAAAAGGTCGATGATCGGACTGCCTATACGCTGCTCTGCAAAAAATGCGGCACAACGCTGTATTATACCGCCGTGCAGGCAGAAAACGTAGAAAAAGCAAGCCAACTGGCGAAGCTGGAACTATGTGCAGCGGAAGATATGGGCGCCGAGAAGTTGCTGCAACAGCATAAACGCTGGTGGCAGCAATACTGGGGCAAAAGCAGTTTGCAACTGCCGGATGAAACACTCGAACAACTCTGGTACCGCGCCAATTACTTTTTGGCAGCGGGTTCCGAGCCGGGCAATGCCCCGATGCCGCTGCAAGGGGTATGGTGCGCGGATGACGACCGGCTCCCACCGTGGAAAGGTGATTACCACAACGACCTCAACACCCAATTCACCTACTGTCACTATCTGACTGCCAACCACCCGGAGCAGGGAAAGGTTTTTCTCGACTATCTCTGGTCGCTGCGCCCGCAGGCGGCAAAGTTTGCCCGTGCATTTTACGGCACAGCAGGGGAGTGCCTGCCCAGTGTCATGGACATTGACGGCGGAGCGCTCGGCGGCTGGCCGATGTACTCTCTGTCGCCGACCAATCAAATCTGGCTCTGCCAGATGTTTTATGAATACTACCGCCTGACGGGGGACAAAGAGTTTCTGCGCACCCGTGTGGAGCCTTACTTTACCGCCACGGCAGCCTGCCTGGAAGAACTTCTCCAAGAAGGCCCGGACGGAAAGCTGGTTTTACCGGTCTCGTCCTCACCGGAAATTCACGATGATGAGGCAGCCTCATGGCTGACTCCTAACAGCAACTACGATCTAGCGCTGCTGCACTATCTGTTCCACACTCTGGTACAGATCGAGTACCAGCTTGGCAACCCCCGCGGCTATTGGCATGCAATGGAGGCCAAACTTGCTCCGTTGAGCGTAGATACAGAAACCGGGCTGATGCTTTCGCCCAATGAAACCTTGCAGGAAACGCACCGCCATTTTTCCCACGCTATGGCAATCGAACCGCTGTGTATGCTGCGCTATGAAAACCCGCAGGATCGAAGCGTAATAGATGCAACGGTAGACCATCTTGTACATCTCGGCAGCGGGCAGTGGGTAGGATTCTCCTTCGGCTGGATGGCACTTTTGCAGATTGCCCGCAGCAATGGAAATGGTGCTTTGTATGAGCTGCACCGCTTCGCAGAGCATTTCCTGAGCCGGAACGGATTTCATTTGAACGGCGACTACAAAAACAGCGGCGTTTGTGATTTCCACTATCGCCCCTTTACGCTGGAAGCGGATTTTCTGGCGGCACACGCCGTACAGAAAATGCTGTTGCGTTCCGAAAAGAATCATATCGAGGTTTTACCGGCCTGCCCGCATGGCTGGAAAAATGAACCTGTTGCATTTCAGAATTTGCGGGCAGAAAATGGTCTGCTGATTTCTTATCAGCGGACAGCAGACGGCAAGCACAGCCTTACCGTAAAAGCAACACAGGACGGAAGCTGGTATCTTTGCAACACGCATTGCTGGGTCACCTTGCAGGCCGGACAAACTCAATCTTACCAATGGACGGAGGAAAACAAGAAATGAATACCAAAGGTCGTGTAACGATTCCCACCGATATGGACGCAGTACCCGAAACCCTTGACCTGCTCAAGCGCTGGGGCGCGGATGCCATCCGCGACTGCGATGGCACCGAATTCCCGCAGGAGCTGAAGGACACCGGAGCCAAGATCTACGCCACCTACTACACCACCCGCAAGGACAACGCTTGGGCTAAGGCAAACCCCGATGAAACGCAGCAGTGCTACATTATGACCCCGTTCTATACCGCTGCGGACGGTGCGCTGACCATCCCCCTGATGACGGGCATCAGCCGCGAGCTGATGAAGGTCAACGACCACGACGACATTGCCCGCTGGTGGGAAGTCATCGACCGCACGACGGGCGAGCCGTTGGATGCCGCCGCGTGGCATTATGACGCAGCAACCGAGAGCGTTGTCATCGACGCACCCGCCGCCTACCACGAGTACACGGTCAGCTTTTTGGCGTACCTGATCTGGGACCCCGTCCACATGTACAACTCGGTCATCAATGACTGGAAGGATGTCGAGCACCAGATTCCGTTCGATGTGCGCCAGCCCAAGACCCACGCCTACACAATGCGCCGCCTGCGCG